>ERZ857629.310-NODE-310-length-72267-cov-6.095760_pt1 | contig 72267 bp, 69 predicted proteins | sample MGYA00519700_ERZ857629 | MGnify/ENA primary metagenome ERZ857629 (study PRJEB31778, sample SAMEA3449351) | human gut metagenome | biome: human gut; feature: human-associated habitat; material: faeces | place: United Kingdom | collected 2010/2012 ... | reverse complement strand
AAATGCGGTAAAATCGATGGTTTCAAGCTGGTTTTTTCATTAATCAGCAGACACTATTTAATTCAGGATTTAAAGTCGTCATTGCTAATTTTTGATACTCATTAACCTTCATTCTGTATTTCCTCCATAATCTGCAGATTCCGAGTGGTTAAGTTTATACCGGTCTCCCCCCTCTTGCGCATTGGACAAGAAGCACCCTCTTCCTAAAAAAACTCAATCAATTCCTATTTGCTCACCTACTCAAATGCAATACTATAATTTTTATATAACCTCATATGCCACATATTCATGGTCAAATTTATAACCCAGCTTTTCAGCCAGTCGAACAGAATTTATGTTTTGTGCATCCCAACTGGGGTATAAGCCTTCCTCTAAACAATTTAGTATCAGCGCCGCACAGGCTATGGTTGCTAAATGCTTTCTTCTTTCAGAGGCAATGGTATCAACTTCAATTTCTATCCCTTCCCTGTATCGGGTATAAGATGATGCGCCTGACACGATTTGTCCGTCTTTTAAAATAACTATTCCTCTACCTATTTGCAAGTATTTCTCTTTGCTCCCAAATGCAGAAACGAAGTCCGCCGTTGCAGGATTTTCCAAACATTTATCGTACATTTCGGCTTCCAGCTTTTGCAGTTCGTAGCCGTCAGGCAGCTTTCTGATTTCGTTTTGCAACTTATTTTTATCAAATACAGTATCTTTTTTTATAGCGTATCGGGTGACTTTTTTTGCCGAAGGATAACATTCCTCTATCAACCGTTCCCATTCTTTATTTTGCGGAACCATAATCACAAAACCGTCCGGCTTACTCATTACAATTTCCCTGTCGGGTGCTCCGGCATAAAACCCAAAACATCCCACAAAGGCAAATGCCGATTGGGGTTGTTGTAAATCTGTGACATAAATCTTTCCCATAATCTTTTGAAGGCAGGAAAAAATCAATGTCTCCTCCCATTCAGCAAACAGTGCTTTTACTTTTGAAGTGTCTTCCAATTCAAATAACATGCCTATTACCCCTTTATTCTGACTGTCTTCTAAATTTCATATTTATCGAACCCCATAGGAATCCGTCCAAAACGGCATATAACCACTTGTGATTGCAACTGCCTGCGATGCCAAATTTGTGACAGAAGCACTGTAAAATGGTATCATATCCCGCTCCAAAAGTTCAACTGTCAGATTTCTGACAAGTAAACCCGCTAACCCCTGTCCTCTCCATTCTTTTTTGACATCAATTCCTACTTCCAGAATATTTCCAAAAGCAGCGGACGCACCGGCAACAGCAATTATTTCGTTATCTTTCCTTGCGCATAATGCAAAATCAGTATTCGTATTTCCATTTTCGTCAAATGCCAATGAATTATCAAATCCACTTATTCCACATAATTGTTTAAGTTCCTCTCCCACATACAATTCAAATAAAAAATTATCAGGAAAAGAACGCCTCGTCACCTTTCGCAAATCCGGAACATAGTGTATTGTCTGTCCGAAAATCAGTGTACTTTCATATAACTCATCTCTATTTTTCCCAAGTAACGCATGTTTTCCAATCTCATACTTATCTTCCGACAAAGAAATAATATTTGCGTCCCTGACACTGAGTATTTTTATATAATCTTTCTTCTCTTTTGTATTTTTAACGAAATATGTACCATTGGATTTTAGCTGTTCGATTGTACAATCAACGAAACAAGCAATGTATTTGTATATCGCCTCATTTATTTCTGCCTGGTTTTTCATTCTGGTTCCCTCAAAATATCATTTATTTCATTCAACCGCTGCCGGGCGCTCCAATTTTTCTAACTCCATCAACAACTTATTCTTCATATCATTTAATTCTTCTTCCGATGGCTTACATTCATCACAATACATCTTTTCCATTGGATACCACCATACAGGTCCAACGCCATTATTTCCATAATTCTCAATATCCCCTTTGCGGCGTGGATATAAGTGCCAATGCAAATGCGCATCGCCCATGCCGAGAAGTTCATAATTCATTTTCTCCGGTTCAAATGCTTTTGCTGCGGCTTCTGCAACGAGTGACATTTCTTCCAAGAATTTCTTGCGTTCGGGCATATCCAACTGAAACAATTCTGTTTTACTGTGATTTTTATAGAGGAACAGAGTATAACCGTAAAAATGCTGGTTATCCCCAATCACCACATACCCTGTTTCTAATTCTTTTACAAAATATGGGTTGGTTCCGTTTTTAATCATTTCAATTCTGTCACATATGAAACACATAATCCATCTCCTTTATTCATCAATATATTTGAAAGAATCCATCCGGTAAACCGGAAGTTATCTGGTTGATGCCATTTTATCAGTCGGCCATGATCTCCTGAGCGCCACATAGGAGATTAAAAAGTTCGCAAGCCAACCAGCTGGTACAGCAAGCCAGACAAAGGCAATGCCGAAACGCGGTGCACAGATCAGGGCAACGGACAGACGAATTGCAAGGTTCACCATGTTTGCAACGAGGAACGGACGCATAATTCCGAGACCGCGAAGGACTCCATCGGTTGCCATCTTGATACCCATGAAGATGAAAAAGTAACCAATCCACCTCATATAATCACCGGACACCTGATAGGCCAACGCCGTTCCGTCTTTTCCTAAGAACAGCGAAGAGATCTGCGTGTGCAGCGCTTCAATGACCACAAACGCAATGGCTGCAAAGCACAGATCCAGCACCAGTGCAGCGTGGTAGCCTTTTTTGATACGATCAATTTTCTTTGCGCCAAGATTCTGGGAAACATACGGCGAAACCGCATTGCCGATGGATACAAAGATCAATGAAAAAACATTTTCCACCCTCATCGTTGCTGTATACCCGGCGAGTGCCTGTGTACCGAAAGGATTTACCACTGCCTGCACAATCATCATACCGATGGACACTGTGGACTGCTGTAAAACCGACGGCACCGCAATGCAAAGCATGGAATACAACTCCTGCCGTTCAAACCTGTTAAAGGGGGTTTTATATTGCCGCATCCGCGCAAAGAAGATCAAAAACGAAAACACTGCTGAAATTCCCTGTGCAATCAGGGTCGCAATGGCTGCGCCGAACACACCGAGACCAAGCCCGGCTACCATCCAAAGATCCATTAAAATATTCAGGATGGACGAAAAAATCAGCAGTCCCAGCGGAATTTTGGATTCGCCGATCGAGGTGAACATGGTAGAAAAAATGTTATACATAAACAGAAACGGAAAGCCCACGAAATAGACCCGCAGATACAGCACTGCGTCATCCAGTATGTCGGCAGGGGTTTGCAATCCACTCATCATCAAGTTGGAGAAGCAAAAGCCAAAAACACCAAGAAAGATACTTAGAAGCAAAAAGCTAATCAAGGAGGTTGACACGATTGTTTTCATTTTGCCATACTCTTTGGCTCCGAAATAACGGCTCACAAGCACACCGGCTCCTACGCCGGCTCCCAGTGCCACACAAATGAACACATTGGTCAATGCTGCACAGGCACCGACAGCTGCAAGTGCAGAAGAACCAACAAACTGGCCGACAATAATGGAGTCGGCCATATTGTATATTTGCTGAAAAAAACTCCCAAGAATCATCGGCATTGCAAAAACCGTCAACGCTTTGAGGGGCGCATCGGTTATCAAATATTCATCTTTCGACATTCTTATATTCCTCCATGGTATCTTGTATCGTAGTATTCGATTCACTTGCCTTCACAAATCCCGATTTCTACTCAGCATCGGGAGCCTGTCCATCGTGTGCTAACCACTTACACTCTGTTATTTCCATATTTGTAAATGTCGCTTTAAATGAAGAATCTTCAGGACTACATGCATAAATTCCAAACTGGATCTCATCAGCTGCCTCATACATATGACAGATTCTCATCTGCTTATATTGAATGCCATCTTCTGAGCACTCAATGCAGTAATCGTCTTCACGTCTACTGAATCTATACCACATAGATTTAATTCCAGCATCAATTTCTGTTGTAGCCCAATCTGAATATCCTTTATTCGTCACAACACTTCCAAGATGCTGAAATTTTTCATTTTCATATTCAATAGAACCTTTCAGCCAGTTTTCACTATCAAGATACATAACAACACCACACTGATCAAATCGTACCTTAGTTTCAAATTCCGTCTTCACAATAAAAGAAAACAACTTTTCGGAAGTCTTCATCTGAAGAACAGGTGCATTATCATTTCTAAAATGGTAGTAAGTACGCTGCCATAAATCTGTATGTGGATTTGTTATTACTTCAATTTTATCTTCAGAGATAGTAAAATATTTAGGTTCTCTTGTCCATTTCCATTGCTTATTATCTATTTTCATTTTGATTTTCCTTTCACATATAAATTCCGATTTTCTTAATTCTACAAATTAGAAGTTATTCATTTAATTCAGCCTCAATTTCTTCAATGGTAGGCATACTACCTTTGAACTCTTCTGGTATAAGTTTTGATAATTCATAACTAGAAATACCAAGTGGCTGGCTAGTAGATTATAATGCATACTGGGCTTCTACTTTATCCATATCTTTACAAATCAGAAGTCCCAAAGTAGGGTTATCAGCTTCTGTTTTCATCTGATGATTAACAGCCACAACATAAGTTCCCAATTGACCTGCGTAAGAAGAATCAAATTTTCCTGTCTTTATTTCTACAACAACATAGCAATGTCTTTGCGTATTGTAAAATAACATGTCTATAAATTTTTCAGTATCTCCTACCTCAATTCTCACTTCCCTGCCCATATAAGCAAAGCCAGTACCTAACTCCATAAGGAAATTATTAACTTTCTATATAAGCGCATCCTTTAGTTCCTTTTCATCATACCTTTCACGCAAAGTCAAAAAATCAAAATTATATGGATCCTTCGTAATTGCTTGTGCTAAATCGCTCTGTTCTATCGGAAGTGTATTAGAAAAGTTAGTTATTGCTTTGCCCTGGCGTTCATACAAATCCGTTCCTAAGAAGTTTAGTAAAACATCTCTTGACCAATTGTTTTCAAAAGTTTTTCTGATATAAAACAATGCCTTTGCAGAATTCCCTTTGCATTTATCAAGTATTATTTTGTTATGTCCCCATGGAATTCTAAAAATGATTTGTAAATCATCCCCAACTTGGGGACGATTTGCATCTGTAATCAATTTGTCCTCAACCTAAGGACAAATCACTGCGTCAGGATACATCTCATAAAAGTATCTCATATATTTCAAATTAGTTGGAGAAAATGATTTCACATCTGGCAAAATGGATTTCAAATCGTCACTCACCGTTTTATAGAAGCCCATTCCATATCCGAATTGTTCACTCATGGATGAAATGCCCTTACCAAGTTTCCAATAAAATCTTAGCATCTCATCATTTATCTTCATAGAAGCCCTGATTTGGCTTTTTCTAAAATCAGTGGATATTCCGGCAATCCACTCCTTATATTCATTATCAGCCTTAATCAACTCACTCATATATAATCCTTTCTAATGTGTCAGTTCGCCAACTTCCGATTTGCCCAATTCTACAAACTGGATTTGTGCGTTTCTACGAGCGGTACGCGGATGAATCATAATGTGCATTCTTCAAACCTGTCAAAACGCAAAAGAAAATTTTATAACACTTTCTCGTATAGATTGAACCATGGAAGTCCGTATTCTTCATACCCAAGACTAATCGAGTCAATGAACTTATACCCATTTTTTTGATATAATTTTTCCGCAGGTATATTTCCCTTTACCACATCCAGTCGTATGCTGATACAGTGCTCTTTCTTTGCAAGTTTCTCAACATATTTAAGAATCTCCATTCCATAGCCATGCTGCAAATAATCCGGGTGAACTGCAAGCGTATATAAGACATAGATGCGTGCGTAGTCGTTTTCTGTAAGCCATGTAACATTTTTATATCCATCCTCAGGTTTGTGGCGGAGAATAAATGTACTAACAATCTTATTTTCTTTCTCTACAACAAATAAGCATTCCTCTCTTATCCCTCTTTCAGCATCCTCACGAGCAGGATACACCCCTTTTTTCCATCCGGGATAGTTTTTGTGAGCTTCCAGATAGTCACACAAATCATTGTATAAAAACTCAATTTGTTCTAAATCAGATAATACTGCCTTTCGTATTTCTATCATACCTTTCCTCCGTAAATGCCGAGTTGTCAGTGAAGCACTTGATAGCGCACTCTGAGATAGGAGCAACAACAATACTCATATATGTTTTAGCACTATCTCTTTGTTACATCCCTTATGCATCTGAATAGTGGCCATGTCATAAACAAAATATAGATACTACCTGCAACTCGCCTAACTATAATACAATTTCCTAACAAACCAGCAAACTCATCATTAAAGTAATAGCTAAAAGCCAGAATCAAAATGATAATTGTTGCAATAAAAACTATTATTTTTTTTAGATTTGCTTTCAAGACTGTTTCCTTCAGAGTTGTTCTAGCGTGTACACAATCATATATGAAATCTATAAGTATGCTAATGACACCGTTGCAAAATGTTACTATATATGTATCAGTAAAAACACCTACCAAAAGACTTTTTTGCACATTTTGATAAACCTCCATATTCTTGAATTGCAAGTGTAATGCCATCGGTATTCCTATGACATAAAAAACCATCGCCGTTAACAACTGCATTACTATAGCATTCCATCCGCCGATTTCCGGAATAAAGGTACTTCCTTTTTCCACCGTCACTTTATGGTTTTTGGAATAATGCTTTGCCCTTTTTTTACTCATCATGTAATCACTTTGATTAACGTATGTCTTTATAGATAATAAAACTGAAAAGCTATACCATACCGCTACATAAATTGCTCCGTTCATGCTTGAGATAAGGGGAAGTGATGAGGATAAAGCAATAAAAAAGTATGATAGAATAATATTATTGAACTCGCATTGTAAATATTTTCTTGTTAGTTCTCTTTTCTTCTCTTTACTAATACCATTAAACTGAAATATCCTTTTCATAATCCCCTCCATAATAACTATTATAAATACCCTATCTCTCACCTTTCACACGGCTAACCTTGTTCCATTCCGTAAAACTACATTTACATTCATCACAATACATCTCCACCATACAGATTCAACACCCTTATTAGTTAAAACTGCTATATATTTGCATCGATTTCCTTTACCACCTCAATAACCGTAATTTCTCCATCTACTAACATCTCGCAGACTTTCTGTGGATTATCTTCATTCAATGCACTTTTCCAATATTCTTCTGCCAATTTTAAATTTTCTTCTTTACTCAGTCGTCCTTTAAAACACTTTGTTGCATCTCCGATAAAGCAGTTTCCTTTTATATCTAATTTTACAATGTTATATGTAGGTCTGCCTATCTCTGCGAAAAAATCTCCCCACTTCTCAGCTTCTTCGAATGTTTCGGATACATATAAGCATCCCATACGCGACGGATACTGTGGGTATTTCTCTTGTCTTATTTCTTCCAATGCTAATTCCCTCAAAGCAACCGAAATATGATGCTCTAAAGTTTCAGCATCATATTTCTCAGGATGAGCATAAATATCATTAACTATATCCAGTTTTTCATATACCCTATTGTACACTCCGCTGTGATGTTTTTCATCAAAAACAATATGCTGCCCTACATACATAGGTCTTTCTGTCACTACATGATATGCAAACATTTTCCCCTCCAAAGCAGACTGCATCAGATCCATAAACTGGATTTTGCGCGTTTCTATGAGCGGTGCGCAAACAGGACGGGATACAGCCGTGGGGAGCTTGCTCACCAAAGGCTGTGTTTCGTCCTGAATGCATAGTGCGACAGCGAGACATGAGCATGCAGCGCAGCAAAATGCGAATGGGCCCCGCGTAAAACTGGAAGTTATCGAGCACCAGCACACCAAGTATTGTAAGCTATTGCTGCCAGTTGCTCCTCAGATATTTCATTATATTCATCTATTGTAAGACAAAGTTCTGTTGTGTAATAGCGACAGCAGGAATATATCGTTTCCTTCGAGTTGTAAAACTCGTCTACAGTCATATAGATTCTATTTTTATACCAAAATATCATACATCTGTACTTTTCGTTGGGGCGTTCTCCCCATGCAGGACCTGTTTTTGCTTTCTCGAAAATGCTAATTACATCATTTGCTTTTATACGAATCCAATCTCCCATAGGACCTCCTAAATGCGATATAAATTTTGTTCGTCAACTCGGTCAATTCCGGGTTGTCACGCTTCCCCTTTCATAATCCTATCACCTTTCAATTGGGTTTTAACTATTGTAACACAATCAGATAAAAAAATATCAGAAAAGCATAAAATAATTCCGCCGTTATACTTTTCATGAATTTCCATTTGTTAAGCTCTTTCCAGTCTTCATCTTCCTGTCCTTTGGGCAAGAAGCATACTACACTTTAAAGAACTCGGTCAATTCCGCTTGAGATTTCATCTGTTTTAAGAGATTTCTTAACGGATATATTTTGTAATGAAATTCCCCGGCACCTCTGGTTTCCGTGACCAGAAGTGCCGGGGCTTAAACTTTCCTCCGCTTTGTTATATTCCGTTCCTTAATCCTGCGGGATTTTCAGCTCCCACCCGGCAAAAATCAAGTCCGGGTCAGTAAGCAGTTCCCTGTTGAGGGCAATAATCTCTGTCACGGTGCAGCCGTACTTTCTCGCAATCACCCAGAGGTTGTCGCCCCGCTTGACGATGTAAATGCCAGTTTTCTTGTTGTCCGGCAATATAGCGTCAGGCGCCTGCTCCGCACCCTTTGTTCCGTCCTGCGGGATTTTGAGTTGCCATCCCGGATAAATCAGGTGCGAGTTCTTGATTAAGTCACTGTTCGCCGCCACAATCTCAGAAACGGTACAGCCGTACTTTCTCGCAAGCGTCCAGAGGTTGTCACCTTTTTGTACAGTGTAATCCACATAAACAGGTGAAGTATCCTCTGTATTGGAACTATTCTCATTGCCTGAACTGCCTCCAGAGTTTCCGCTTCCGGAATTGCCGCTTCCGCCGGAGCCGTTATCCTTTTTCGGAATGGTTTTGCCGTCTTCGATTTTGGTATTGCAGCCCTTGCAATAGGTGTCGCCGGTATATCCCTCTGCGCCGGTGGTCGCCTCCACCTCGCCGCGTACCTCGGTGCCGCCTGTGTGGTTACTCATATCCTTGTTCCCGTAAGGCTGTAAGCAGATGGTGCAGGTAGCCGGGGATTGGCAGGTAGCTGTTCCGCCGGAGCAACTGTTTGTTTCCGTGTGATTGTTGTTCTTTTCACAAATACGGGTGTGCGTTCCGTCACCGTTGGAAATCCAGTTACCCCAAACATGGGTATGCTCTAAAGCCGGGGCAATCTCATAGCCGCATTCCGTACAGGTCTGGGGTGCCTCCTCAGTTGCCGCCGGACCGGGAGTGTGCGCTGCAAAATCAATCTGCTCGGTGCAATTAGCTGTCTGGCACGCGTGCCAATGACCGCTTGCGTCTTTGCTCCAAATGCCTGCCGGGTCGTGGCTTCCAAGTTCCCCGTAAGCCGTGTTACAGGTATCGCATACTGCCTTGTTCTGGCAGGTAGCTGTTCCGCCGGAGCAGCTGTTTGTTTCCGTGTGATTGTTGTCCTTTTCGCAAGTGCGGGTGTGCGTTCCATCGCCGTTGGAAATCCAGTTACCCCAAACATGGGTATGCTCTAAAGCCGGAGCAATCTCATAACCGCATTCCGTACAGGTCTGGGGTGCCTCCTCAGTTGCCGCCGGACCGGGAGTGTGCGCTGCAAAATCAATCTGCTCGGTGCAATTCGCCGTCTGGCACGCATGCCAATGACCGCTTGCGTCTTTGCTCCAAATGCCTGCCGGATTATGACTGCCCAATTCCCCGTAAGCTGTGTTGCAGGTATCACATACTGCCTTGTTCTGGCAGGTAGCTGTTCCGCCGGCGTGCGCGGCTGTCTCAGCGTGAACGCCGCAGCAGGAATATTCTTTCCAGTGATTGCTACCGTCCGACTTCCAACCGCTCAAGGTGCCGGTGTGGTTACTCGAATCTATTTCATCACTTTCAAATGTCTCCGTGCCTTCTCTGCCGCAGACACAGGACATATGGTAAGTTGCCCCGGATGTACAGGTCGCATCGGACACCTTATACCCTTCCGCCGCCACCCTCTGATCATAGACGTGCTCTGCAATATCCTCTTTGCCATTGCAGATGGCACATTGGTGCCAATGGTTGGAAGAATCCACGCTCCAGGTCGCACTCAAGTTATGCTTACACACAACGAGGTTAGCGGAGCTTCCGCTTCTACTGATGACCGCACTAATAGGGGTTCCATCGTTCTCGTATTGAAATTTTTCCGGTTCGGCATAGCTTTTGTTGCCCGTAGCTATGCGAACATAGTTAGAACTATCCGGTATTGCTTCCGTCGTCACGCCGATTTTCTGGTCACCGGTCAGTTTGCCCGTGATGGTGATATATTTGCTGGTCGGCAGATAGACATTGTTGTCTGTACCGGCTTTTTTGTTGCCACTGATTTCCACACCGCCGGAAATTGTGAATGAACTGCCGCCGCTGCCGTTGAAATACACACCGCCGCCATTGCCCGTCGCCGTGTTTCCGGTGATGCCGCCACCATTCACCGTAAGTGCACCACCGTTTTTACAACAAATACCTCCGCCATCACCGGTTGCGGTATTGTCAGCGATTTTCGCCGTGTCGGAAATGGTCAGTATATCACTGGAATAATAGCCATAAAAATACACTCCTCCGCCGTTTACCGCTTCATTGTTTTTAATCACGCTGTTGCCGGATATGGCAAGCGAGTTATTCGTGCAAATACCGCCACCATTTCCGTTTGCCGTGTTTCCGCTGATGATGCCTCCATACATCGTCACAGAAGCTCTGCTTCCCCAAGCCATCACGCCGCCACCGTCATCCGCCGATGTGTTGTTGCTGATTTCGCCGCCGTACATAATAAATTTATCACCATTGCATATACCACCGCCGCCATAGTTGAGTGCAAATTCAACATGGTTATCGCTGATGGTGCCGCCATACATTGTAAAACGACCGTTTGATACTCCAACGCCGGCACCATCTTCCCCTTTGCCGGGACCGGAAGTACCTACGCGATTGCCGCTGATGGTGCCGCCGTACATGATAAAAGTTGCCCCATTGGTTCCGCTTGTGCCGACTTTCACGCCCTTTCCGAGTACATTGGCTGAATGGGTAATCGTGCCGCTATTTTTGCAATTACACAGTATGAATTTCGCAGTATTAGCGATATAGATGACCTCGCCGGTATCGGATTGTGTGATACTATGTCCATTCAGACAGAGGTAAAGAGTTTTGCCCGCTTGTATCTTAAGAGTATCGTCTCGTGTCACATCACTCGCCAGATAGACATAGGCAGTATTAGTATCCGTATCATATGTAATCTCATCTGTTCCATTCCACTCTGTCCATGTGACATTTTCACATACACCCTTGTGGTCGCCAATATCTGTATGCGTTGCTCCGCAGACGGGGTGGCTGCTGTGCTCCGTCCCATCCAGCACCGCCACGCCGCCAAACTCCACCTTCACGGTGAGAGCGGGCGCATTTTCAGCCAAAGCATAACCCTCCTGCAGAACCGCATTGAACAGGTAGCTGCCGGTACAGGCTCCCTCCTCAGGATAGTTGTCACAGGTCCAGCCGTCCAGCGCAACAGCCTTCGTGCCGTCCTCTGTGGTGGCGGTAATTTCCGTCGGGAGTATGTCCACGATTTCGTCATAGAAAACGGGGCTTTCCGCATCGGCTTCGGACAGGGCAAGTATGCCACTGACAGGGTCAATGACCTCCAAAGCATCCACCCAGCTCCACGCCGTAATCTCAGTCAGGCTGCACACTTCACAGACATAGGTGCAAGGGTGTCCCTCCACCGCCGGGACATATCCGCAGTTTTCGCCGTGTTTATGCGGGCAGTACAATTCCTGCCAAATACACCCGCTTGACGCGCTACACACATGGCTGCACCCGGTAGGCTCCGCGGCCTCAGCAGGCATTGCATCGTTTCCCGAAACTCCATTGCCCAATATCGAGAAACATTCCTCCGTATGTGTATGGGTACAGCTTGTGACCCCAATATAGCACTCCGCTCCATGTTCGTGGGTGCAGGGGCTTTCCGCCGTATCCTCCACATAACCGCATATTTCGTCATGAGCCGTGTGGTGTTTGCACAGACCACTTGTACCGATAGCTGCGCCGTTTTTCTCTGCAGCAAAAGACATCGTTGGCAGCATCCCCGTCACCAGACAAGCCGAAACAAGTACGGAAAATATTCGTTTCCAACTCTTCATCGTTGCTCCACTCCTCTCCAAAGTTCTTACAGCCTTCAAGTGCCCAAGGCCGTGGTGCGTACCCGCACCACAATGTTTTTGTCCGCCGTCGGACTTGACATTGGTGCGTGTTTTCTTATAATAACATTATAATGCGTTCACCCATGAACGAATCAAGATGTGCAGGAGGAAATTTATGGAAAAGGATACAAAAAAATTTTTTCAGATTACCGAGGCGGCGCACGCCTGCGGTGTTTCCCGCAGCACACTGATGCGCATGGAGGAAAAAGGGCTGCTCACTCCTGCCTATATCGCGCCGGAGAGCGGGCGGCGATACTACGACAATCACAATGTCGCCCGTATTTTACAGATTGAAAAACTCAAGGCCATGGGACTGAGTTCAGAGGAGATTGTGGGATATTTTGCCTGCGGCGGTGAGGTATCAGAGCCGCTTGCAGTGTTGGAAAACCGTCTGCGTGACCTAATGCGCAGTGTGGATGAGCTTCGGCTGCGGGCAACGGAAGAACCGGGTATTTCCGTCGAGATGATGCGTCTGCCTGCCGTTACCTGCCTGATGCGGCAATGCACAGGGCATACCATCGCGGAAAAGTACGCCGATATGTACGATTTTTACAGCAAGTGCATCCGTCGGGGCTGTGTACTCTCCGACGAGCCGCTTTTCACGATTTCGGAGAGAAAAGACTATTTAGAGGGGTACATCAGCGACCAGCCCTATCCCTATACCGTCTGCGTTCCCGTGCGGTCAGAGAATGCACCCGCAGATGCGGTGGTGCTGCCGGAATGCCGGGTGTTGTCCGTGCTGTACAGCGGCGATTATTCCGGTGTGGACAAGGCGTGGTTGGCGCTGGGACATGAAGCGAAGGCTCGCAGTCTGACGCCCGCAGGTTTTCCGCGCGTTCTTGGCATTGTTGCGCCCTACACGGGTCGCGAAATCGAAACGAGGAGATATTGCTCGAGATTTGTCCTGCCGGTGGAGGAGTAAGGGATTTTTCTTTAAAATTTCACCTATATAATAATTGCCGCCATAAATGACGGCAGCTTCTTATGCAATCTTTTCGCTTACATTTTCCAACCCATACAACATCTCCGGATCTATATCCAGACACTTACTGCAATCTCTGTTTCCGGCTACATCCCATGCCAACGTTCCATTCAAAATGGTACAGGCATTCATAAAAAAATCAATATCTTTCAGTGGTTCAAAAACTTTCTTTTTCAGTAAAGTTTTTGCATCATAGCATACAATTTTTCCATCTTCAAAATATACATATACGGTATAGTCCTCATAAGGAATTACCTGCACAATATCATAAAACATATATGCCTCCTACACTAAAGGATTAATCCTGTTAAGTGGAAGTCCATCTTTGGACAATTCCGGTTCTCACACACTTTTCAATCGCACAATACACTTTTTCAGACCAATCCCAAATATCTTTGCAGTCATTGTTGATATACAAAACTTTTTCTTTCAGTTTGTTGGGAATATAAGACTCAAGCTCCTCTTTATGCTTGAGTGGAACTACTATTCTATAAACCCAATCGGACAGGATGATTTCATCCTTCACTTTCATTGGCAGTACCCCATCGCAGACCGCATTGGGATGCTTTATGAGAGTCTCATATTTAAAGTAAAATCGAATGCCCGGATTGAAATAAATGCTCAAATCCTCATCCGTGGGGAATCTTCCCAAGGTTCGTTCTGCAACCAATCTGTCTCCCGCCTGACAATTTCCCCAAGAGAACATGATATACTGAAAATAGTCCGCCGGATCATTGGCTGCGTTTCTTTTCTCTGCCATCAGTTCCTCTACCGGCACTTTACGAGCGTTCAATGCAGATAATAATTTTCCGGATTCCAATATCAGTTTTGCGTTTTCGACAGAAGTGGTATGGCACACACATTCCGTAACACAGCCTTTGCGATATGGACAAGCCGTACATTCCGTTATTAAATATGGGCGAGGTGTTTTGAGATATTTCTCCCGCTCGTTTATTTGTTGACATATGTATTCCTGTAGTTCAGCGTCCTAACATTCAATTTTACATTCTCGTCCATATTTATTTTCGTATTCTATAAACTCAATAAGCGTCCTGATTTCCCAGTCAGAAACTTCAGGATACTTAGACAACTTTTTATATAGTACCCCGTCCCATACTTCTGTAAAGTCAAACTCACCAACTTTTATAAGCATAATCCACCCCCAAATTTATAAACAGTTCCACTCTTCCCTTGAAATAGCAAACACCTTGGTGATTTCATTCTCATCATCCTTGAATTCATCAACCTGCTTACATCCCCATGAAATTGCCGTTTTCCATGAGGGTGTATTTGTGCACTTCATATAGGAATAGACAATATGAAACGGAGTGTTGTTAAATGTCCAATCTCTGACTGCCGCAGCGGCTTCCTTTGCATATCCCTGTCTTTGCCGGTCTTTTCTTATATGATACCCGATTTCCAGCTTTATCTGTCCATCGATAAGCTGCATTGTCAATCCGCAATCCCCTATCATCTCGCCCGTTTCTTTCAGGCAGACTGCCCACAGTCTGAATCCGCCAAAACCTTATAAAGCGCATCATAATCTTTTTCCGTCATATCTCTTAAAAACAGACGCTCCGTTTCGATTACCATTCGTTCTCCTCACCATACATGAAATTATCAGGTTCTTTGAACTACTCCTAAAACCAACCAGATTATCCCCATTACCAATAAGGCTATGACTTGTTTCGTTACATTCTCCATTTTCCCTTCGCTTATCAGCAGTGCTGTTAAAATAAACAAAACGGATAATCCCCAGCAGATAATAGCATATGCCTTTCTGTTTTTCATAAACCTCACCTTTTTCACTTTTTAGATTCTATTTCTCACTAAGATTTTCATCAATATAAGCAAAATACGGTTTTTTATTCAGCTCCGACTCATGTGCCAGATACCACTCTGCCGACTCCTTCAATCCCTCGTCCAAAGAAACCGTTTCTGTATATATCTTGTTCTGACGCTGTACATCCAGATAATATTCATAATTATAGAAGCTGAAATAATTTCTCTGCTCAATATCCTCATAGACATTCACGAATTCCGGCTTTTTTCCCAGACCGGCATAGCATTTTGTCACCCAGTCTTTGATGGAAACAGCTTCGACATTGCCCACATTCAGAATGTGCTCCGCCGGTTTTTCATTGATAATTACTTCCATCAGTTTACACAAATCCCTGACATGAAAGAACTGCAATTTCATTGCACCGTCCTTCGGCAGATAAAACTTCCTGTCTGCTTTTGCACAGTCAAACACAAAGGCTTCCCTGTAAACATTATTCATCGGTCCATACAGATACGGCGGTCGGAGAATATACGCATCCGGGACTCTCTCCAACAGGGTATTTTCCGCCTCATATTTATCCGTTCCATATGCGCCCCAGAATTTGTTTGCCGCTTTTTCACCGTCCTCTGTAAATGGCTGGGTTCCATATTCCGGGTACACCGCGCTGGAACTAATCATGATATATTGGTCAAAGGAGCCGAGCGCATCATACAAATCACAAATATCGTCTGCGGTATAGGCTGTAATATCAGCCACCACATCAAAATGGATATCCTTTAAGACATCGCCCAAAGCATGCCTGTCTCCCTCAATGAGCTTCACTCCGCCAACCTGCGGTTTGGAATTTCTGTTGAGTACATATACCTCATAATTGTGCCTAACAAAATACTCCGCTGCATACTTACTGACAAAAGTGGTTCCGCCTGCAATCAATATTTTTTTCATTTCTGGTTTCCCTTCCGCCAAAATAAATTCGTTTTGCAAATACTGAGTTGTTAAACTCAGTCTAACTTCCGTCTCCTTGCCCTTCTGCCATCAAATGTCCCTCGCTCATAGAACTGGGCAAATTTCTACTTATTAAATCGTTTTATGTTATCATCTTATCACAAGCGCTTACACCATTTCAATATAAATAAATTAAATCCGATAGAGTAAACTTACTGTCAGTTGGAGAGTCGCAGAAGATTCCCTGCTATGGACTTGCTCAGATCGTTTTTCCATAGTCTACTTCTCCTGCGTTGTTTTGTCAAATACCACCCAGTCGCTCCCGGATCGCCAACTTTTTCCGTATGTCTATACTCGGTATGGTTGCCTGCATCTTTTCGATGTATACCCTGTCATTGTCATGTCGGTGGAGCAGCAGACTCCTCATATATCCCCTGTTTGGACGCACGGATATCCCATCGGTTCCCGTTGCTTCCTCCTGTTTATGGCTGCGACGGTACTTTACCAGTTCCATGATCTTTTCTTCTCCGTAATCCTTCACATAGCATCTCAGCTGGCACATCGCATCCGCTCCTGCTTCACTCCATCCCATCGGGCGGGAACTCATACGGTCGGAATACATATGGCTCACATGTCCTTCTGCACTGCACCCATATACATTTTTATCCTGCATTCTTCTCACTGCACTGTCCCGGTTGTTCAGCAGATACTCCTCACAGTCATTCACTGCTTTTTCGTTTGGTGCACATTTCCGGATAGCTTTTATGGTCTTCACGAACTTTTTCTTCTTTCCCTTATACAGGGCTTTCCACAGCCGTCCCTTGGCTTCTCCTGCTTCATCCAGCATCTGGTTAGCTGCTTTGTTGATGTATTTCATCATGTGGAACTTATCCAGTACCGCAACTCCTTTTTCAATGGATTCTGCCCCTGCTTTGATCCAGGCTCCGCCATCTCCGCTGATATATACCGCGTTCAGATACCGGCTCTCATAGTTCGTGTCGATGTATTCCTGCATCCGTTCAAACAGATGCCTGTTTGCCTCTCCACCGCTGCAAAGACCTCCCAGATAGAAGACGTTCTTCAGCTCCTTCCGCCCGTCTTTCTTTTCCTGGCCTTCATACAGATACAGCAGTTTCCCGATCATGCTGCTTTTCTTCTCTGTTCCGTTTTTCACCTGCTTGTGGATGTGGTCTTCGTCTGCCTCGATATAAAGGTATTCCACACACTTTTTCTTCTCCGGCTTCGGGAAGGGCAGTTCGGTCTGGATCCCATGTACCTTATCCATGACGGCTGTCTTGCTGATTACAGCATCTTCTCCCAGTACTCTGGCTGCACTGGCGTAGCTGGTTTTTACCGCTTCCGCCAGCACCTCAGCCTCCGCACGGCTGCTCAGCCTTTCATGGGCATCCAGTTCCATCCATTCATCCAGAAGATAATGACAGGTTCCGTCCTTACGGCTCCGGAACAGCGTGTGGGTAAAGCAGACCGGTCCTACTGTAGTCAGCAGCTGACGTTCATCATGCCTCTGGATGGTATATTTTTCTGCTCTGGAAATATCCTCACACAGCATACGGTCCATGTCACTGTACAGGGCTGCCATGTGCTCTGCAGCAGCCTTTCTCGCAGCCTCTGCAAGCTGTTTCTCGTACAGCTCCATATCTTTCATCCCAGATGAGAGAAAAAATTCATCTGCTTCTTCAAAATCCCTGTACAGCTTTTCTGCTGAGTATGCTATAATGTTTTTCATGAGAGTACCTCCATCGACTGTATTTTAGATTCTAGTCAAATCCATTATAACAGAGATGTTGGTGCTCTCTCTTTTTCTTTTATTCAACTGACAAAAACTTTACTCTATACTGTCTTGGGGATACAGTTGCACAGAATTAATTTTTCAAATCTATTAAACAAAGAGCAGAAAAGCTGTCAATGCCAACCTTCCTGCTCCCTGTAATTCAGTTCATACTATGTTTCCTATCGTCCAATGCTTTCATTTTACTGCTTACAATTCTTCAATAATAGAACAAAGGGAAGCAAAGTTCTCCGTACATCGATCTGCATTATCTGATTCTTTTCCCATATATACAGCTCTCATTCCTGCTGCTTTTGCTGCCTGTATACCGGATACCGCATCCTCTACAACAACGCACTGCTCCGGTGCCAAACCCAGACTTGCCGCTGCCACTTGAAACACCTCCGGATGCGGTTTTGAATGTGTGATTTGATTTCCATCCACTATTGCGTCAAAATATTTTTCCATATCCGTCTGTTGCAGAATGAATCCTGCATTCTTGCTCGAGGAACCCACTGCAAGCAGGTATCCATGCTGTCTCAGCTTCACCAACGTTTTTCGGGTATCGTCCGGGACATCTGACGGTATCATTCTCTGTAGCAGCTTTCGGTATGTTGTGTTTTTCTCCTCCATATAGGAAACCTTCTGTTCCTCTGTCAATGGAACGCCCTTATAATTTTGGAGAATTATTTCCAGACTTTCCCGCCTGCTTACTCCGCGCAAAAGGTCATTTCGTTTCTCGTCAAAGTCTACCCCCAACTTATCTGCAAGACTTTTCCAAGCCATGTAATGAAAGCGATCCGTAGAAACCAACACTCCGTCCAGATCAAAAATCACACCACATATCATAGTCTCGTATCCCACCTTCCGCAAAATGCATCCACAGGGCTTTTCCCCTTAAACGATGACTTTCCCATCAACTTATCAAACAGTGCATCAATTGCAAAACTGTTCGAGTTGTACACATTGATATAGGTCTTCACCCGTGGAACATCCAACAGATGATAGGGATTTTCCACCGAAATAAAAACAATTGGCTTTTCATGTATGTATACCGGACAGTTGGCGCCCATAGGCTGCATCCATTCAATTCTCACGGTAGTCTGATTGCTTTTGGTCGAATAGTTGGCACAATACAGGCACAAGTCGTAATGCTCTAAAATATCCGTGGTGGGACTGATGTGTCCCTCCATATTCGCCTTATCCACAAAATACGTGTCTACTTGAAATCCTTCCTTAATTAACCTGTTCTTTATGTCCTCACAAACACCACCCTTAACAGAATAACCAAATTCTGCAGTTTCCGCCTCAAGTGGATAATAGAGAATTCTGGGATATCTCTGGGGCAGAATAGGTAATACTCCTTTTTCTTCCTTAACCAAGGTAATTGCGTAATCTGCGCATTCATATGCCCATTTCGGATAAATCGGATTAGCGGCTGCCTTCAGGGCATCTTCCACAGAGACCAGCTTTTCTCTCCTGTGTAAGCCCAACGCTGCTTTCAATCCCAAGATGCGCAAAACGGCTTCGTTCAATCTCTTTTCCGATAATATTCCAGAATGAAGCCCATCCTTCATAAACTGTACATCCTCAGCTTCATTTCTTGTAAAAAGAAACATATCATTTCCGGCTTCAATACAGTATGGCACAGCCTTTTTCCTCGGCATGGCAACAGTGAATCCCGTCATCGTTGTAGCATCCGAACAAATTAGTCCATTAAACTTCAATTTGTCACGCAATAGTCCTGTTAACAATTCCTTAGAAAGAGAGCCCGGTAAAATATCTTCGTCCGATAACTCCGGATTTAATTCCTTAGAATATGCCGGCTGCATAATATGACCTGCCATCACCGTCATTACGCCGGCGTCGATGCAGTCCCTGTATATCTTCCCGTAAGAGTTGTCCCATTCCTCAACCGTTTTGTCATTAATGGTGGTAACTAAATGCTGATCTCTCTCATCACAGCCATCTCCCGGGAAATGCTTTGCCGTCGCTGCAATGCCATGTTTTTGAATTTCTTTAATATACGCACAGCCCAGTCTGCTTACAAGGGCAGGATCTGACCCCAATGTCCGGGTATTTGTTATAGGATTACGATAATTAAAATCCACGTCCACGATAGGAGCAAATGCCCAATTACAGCCTACCATTTTTGCTGTTTCCCCACAAATCTGTGCAAGCCGCCTTGCATATTCCTCTTCTCCCGTTGCCGCTACCTCCAGCGGTGAAGCATATGTAATTCCTTCCTTAATGATTCCGTCTCCACCTTTTTCCAGATTCGCCGCAATCAGCATAGGAATCTTCGATTCTCTTTGAACCATATTGGTATAATGTACCGCCTCTGTTGCACTGGTCGGACGATACATCAGACCTCCCGGCACCACATGCTTAAGCGTGTCTCTCCAGTTCTGCTCCGAAAAATCCAGAACGGAAAGGCAAAAAAGCTGTCCAATCTTTTCATCCTCTGTCAGACCTTCCAACGTGTTCTTTACCCAGTCAATTCCTTCTTCATCCAGAGAAAAAGGGTTTTTTGATAAAATTTCTTTGTAGTTCATTTCGATTTTGCTCATATTACACACCGCCATCCTTTCTGTATTTTAAGGGTTCTTTTCCGGTTCTCTTTTTAAAAACCTTGGTAAAATAGGAAAATGATTGAAATCCCACTTCCAAAGCAATCTCACTGACCGTCATATCTGATTCCAGTAATAATTCTTTTGCCCTGTCTACCCTTTTTCGACTGATATATTCACTTAACGTTACTCCGGTTTCCTTTTTAAAAACCCGGTTCAGATAATCCACATTCAGAAACATCGCCTGCGCAATCTGATCGTTCAGCAATCGTTCTCCCAAATGCTCATTTACATATTCTTTTGCTCTGTCAGACATTCTTTTCTTTTGTGTCTGGTAGTGTTCCCTTCGTCTCTCGTACAGTTCTCCCGCAAGTAATTTGACAAAAAGCTCGAACTTTTCCAGACTTCGAAAGGATTTATTCATTTCCATCTGAAATTTTGTTTCAAAAAGGAAATCCATCCCATTCTTCCATTCTGCTGCACAGGAATATGCTATCTGCATAACAGAGGCTATATAATATTCCAAAAGCCCATTATTCAGATTATCCTCTGTTGCCTTTTCTCTGGTAAACTCACAAATTGTATCAATGATTTCCTGCTCCGTGCCGGTTTTCATTACACTGCTCCAACGCTCTACGTCAGGCGCCGGCAGCTGGATTTCATTCATCGGTATTTCTTCATCCACCCGAATGATCAAATCCTTCTTAAGCACCTGCCTTCTTGCACTGTTACACATTTTTTCGTACATGGGCACGATTTCCTCACAAGAGATAATGGGGGAATAGAAAGCATTAAAATAGCACTCCAGATATTGTCTGCAAACGGCAACATACTCCGTAAGCTCTCCCTTCAGTTTCATCTCTGTCTCTTGGTTTTCATCTGAACTTTGCATAATTCCTACCAGAATTTCATTATTCAGAAGCAGAATCCATCCCCTGTCTTTGGTTAATATCTCTTCTCCTAAGTTGCATATGGCAAATTGTACATTCTTATCCTCCGGTGCATTCACATCCTTATGCTTAAAAAGAAGATCCAGTAAGACAACACGGTAATGCCCACCATTCACATACGTCATGCCTTTGTACAGACACAATTCTTCCAGAAGTTTCTCAGAGATTTTTAATTCTCCCCGCAATATTTCTTTCCATAATTCATCCACCAGCCTGTGTTGGTTTTTCATAAACAGCTTCTCTCTTATTTTTGCCTTCTGGTCCTGCTGTCTTCGTACCACCTTAGTAATTGCCCTCTGCAGAGTCTCCGTAACCTCTTCATAGGCCACCGGTTTCAGTATATAATCAAAACTTCCGAGTTGAAGCGCTTTTCTGCTATATTCAAAGTCCGCATGACAGGTCAGGATAATCGGAACTGCCAAAACCTTGAATTTCTGCATCCACTCCACAAGCTCCAGTCCACTCTCCCCCGGCATTTCAATGTCACACAGCACAATGTCTATCGGCTCTGTGAGAAGAATTTCCCTTGCGGCAACTGCATTTTTAGCAATATGTACTTTTTCAAAACCAAGTTTTTGAAAGAGAACACCATGCATTAACCCTTCTAATGCATATTCCTCATCATCTACGAGTAAAATCTGATACATTATTCTTCATCCTTTTGTATTTGTAACGGAATTTCCAAGGTGACCCGGCTGCCGCCTGACAGTTGATTTTCAAAATCTACAAAAACCCGCTTTTCATAAGTCATACGCAATCTCTCACATACGTTATAAATGCCTACATGGTCACCCTCATCCGTGGCTACTGAATGATATGCCGAAAGCATCTCCAATGCTTTTTTGGAAAACCCCTTTCCATCATCACTTATCCCTATGAGGATATATCCCGGTCTTTCACTCTGTTTGATGCAAACAGATATATGGAGACACCGGTTAGCCACTGCGCCATGCTTATAGGAATTCTCCACAAACGTCATAATTGTGAAGGGGGGAATCAAGGCATTTCCAATTTCACCCTCCATATCAATGCTAATCGACAGAAGTTCCTTCTGAAGAAGTTTTCTAATCTCGGCGTAACTGTGTATATACTGGCATTCCTCATACAATCTGACCAGATTTCTGTCTGCGCCGAAAATATATCTAAAATATTTTGACAGACTTAAAACCATCGTCTGGATAATCTGATTTTGTCCCGTTTCTGCAAGTCCATATATACCGTTTAATACATTTAAAAAAAAATGTGGACGTATCTGATATTGCAGCTGCAATAATTCCAGTTTCTGCTGTCGCTTCTGTTTCTCCAGAACCTCTTCCTGAAGCGATTCTATTTCATCCATCATGTGATTAAAGGAATCATAAATAAGCTGAAATTCCTCTGCCATTCCTTTGTCCGGTTCCACACGACTGTCCATCTTCCCTTCGGTAATCTGTGCAATTACGGTTGTCATTCCGGAAATAGGTTTTAATATTTCACGTCGCATTAACACTACACAGATTGGAATCAAAAGAACCCCCAGCGTAAGCAAAATAAATGACACCACATATATACCCAAAACATTTTTATATACAGCCTGTCGCGGAATAACCCCGGACAAATAGAAATCTCCCACTTCGGAAGCACCATAAACCTGTAGATAACGTTGCCCGTCTATCCGAATCCATTCACCGTTACATAAACTAAGATGCCCGCCATCTGTATGGGAAAATGGCTTTAAACTTTCTACAAACTCCTCCTGCCCGTCATACAGAAGAAGATTACTGTCATCACTAAAGTAATCTCTTACATCTAAAATGCTTTGGGATTTCAGTAAAATACCTATGTATAGATTCCCATATTTAATCGTCCGGATCAGGTATGTATCTCCCGCCTCAAAACAGCACCATCCGGTACAAATCTTTTCCCTTCCTTTGCATAACTCCCTAAGACCTGTTTCCATATTTTCACGTACTGCAGGAACATCATCCCGTGTTCCGGCAATGTAACATTTATCCTGCTGCATATCATATATATACATATAATCTATATTTTCATATGCTGTAACACTGGAAACCAACTCCTGATAAGCCTGATACTTGTATAATTGATACCTGTCCGCATATACTGTGGGAAAAGCCAGCGCCTGAATCGTCGAATTCTTAGTAATATAGGACTTAAGATAATCCTCCATACCTTCCAATTTATCATCCAGATTTCGGATATAGTAATGAATCAGTTGTGATTCTGTCTCGTACGATTTTTTCTTCAAAAGTTGTACATTATAAAACATGGAAAAAATCAAAAGAATACTCAATGGTAAATACACCGTTCCCAAAATAAGCATCGATTTGAATTTCAGTGAGCTTGTAAGTTTCCTGTATTTTCCCTGTTTCATTATGTATTCTCCCAGATTTTATTTCCGATTTTCTTCATCCTTCCCGCATTCAGAATAACAACCATGGAACTCAAAGACATTGAAAACCCAGCCGTGACCGGAGAAAGAATACCGGATATAGCCATTATAAGTCCAATTACATTGTATAATAAAGCCCAAACTATATTTTGCCTGATATTTCCGGTCATTTTTTTGCTGAGAAGTACTAATGCCGAAAGCGTCTGCAGACGGTCTGTTCCAATAATAATATCAGCACAGTCCCTTACCGCTTCACAACCACTTCCCAGCGCAATGCTGATATCCGACGCAAGCATCCCCGGAAGGTCATTGATTCCGTCTCCGACCATAATCAGTGTCTCCTTTTCCCTCCATTCCGCCAGTATCCGCTCTTTGTCCTTCGGTTGTAATCCTCCTGCCCACACCGGTATCTTCAACTGCTCTGCAACAACACAGCTTGCTTTTTCCTCATCCCCGCTCAATACAGCCACCTTAATTCCCATATTCTTAAGCGCCTGTATGGTTGAAAATGCATCCTCTCTGACCGTATCCTCCAATACCATACATCCCTCTATATCATTGAATACAAAAAAAATCTTACTGTCATTTTTTTCAAATGGTATTTTCGGCTCCAGATTCCTTCCGATTTCAGCTTCTACATATTTTCTGTTTCCCACATACAAAACTCCATCCGAGGTATGTGCTGCAATTCCGCCAGCATTTTCATTGATACATAAAATATGCTCTTTTTCCTCTTTTTCACCGGTATAGGCACAAATAGCCTTTGCCACAGGATGCTGAAAAGCCTTTTCCGCATGGTATAAAAGGGAAACCATTCTCTCCGTTTCTTCCGGCTGATTAATCCAAAAACCCAAAACACGAATTCTACCTGTTGTCAGGGTTCCGGTCTTGTCAAAAACAACTCTGTGAATCTTTCCAAGTTGTTCCAATTTTCCTTCTTCTCTTATGAATACACCATGCTTTGCAGCCCCGCCGATTGCATGCAGAACACTCATCGGAACAGCCAAACTCATTGCGCAGGGACAAGCCACCAGAAGAACCGATAAAGAGCTGCCTATTGCCTTTTCAAAATCTCCCGGCTGCCATAATCCATACCACAAAAATAAAGTGACAACGGAAGCCCCAAAAACAAGCGGAACAAAATATTCCATCAGCTTGTCCACATACCGGATATAGGAGAGCTTTTTACCCAGCATCGCTGCTGATGCTTCCTCCAGCAATCCATAAAAGACATTTTCGCATAATTCCCTGTCCACAATACAGCGGGCCTTTCCTCTTACCGCATAGCTCCCACCTACGAGAACATCCCCGGGGTGCTTCGCAACCGGTAAATACTCTCCCGTCATAACGGATTCATCAACGTCCAGATTCCCTTCTGTGATTCTCCCATCTACCGGGATTCTCTCTCCACTCCGCACAAGCAGATACATCCCTTTTTGTATCTTTTCCAGAGGAATCCGTCTGATTTCTCCCTCCTCCGTTATCAGATTTGCCTCTTGTTTCTTAAAATCCAGTAAGTGACGAATACCGGAAACACTTTCCATTCTAACGCCAAGTTCTAGGAACCGTCCAATCAAAACCATTGTCACAATTGCCGCCATATTGTCAAAGCAGGGCTGTATACCTCCTCTACACAAAACCCACAAACTATACAGATAGCCGCAGGTAATTCCCACCGCTATCAGCAGGGACATATTTCCCTTTCCTCCAAACACCCCCTGTCCTGCTTCCCTGTAAAACTCCCTGACTGCTATTATCTGTATCACGGTTCCCAATGCCAACTGTACCCAGACATTCAGTGTCTCTCCAAAAGCATTCAGTACCACGGAGCAGACGAAGGCAAGGAAAATTCGATTTCTTAAACAGCGCTTACGTTTCAGCCTGTCCGCCCTGTCCTGACCTGAAGAATATGTGCTTATCCTGTAGCCTGCATGTAATGCTTTTCTGCTTATTGCATCCGAATCGGTTGTCTGTTCATCGTAGCTGACCGTCATCGTATCCATCAGATAATTTACATGAACAGACCCTATACCCGGTATCTCTCTGACAGCCTTTTCCAAAATGGAAGCACAGGAATAGCACACCATTCCGGATACACTAAACGTTTCATTCTTCATATGGATACCCTTCCCTGTCACATACCTCTTTTTCCTCAAATCCAAGGAAACGTCGGATTTCCTTCCAGTTAATTATAAACTTGGCAATAAGCAATGCACTCATGATACAACAAAGCATTCCCATCATCCTTTCTCTGATTCGTCAATTCACATCAGGTTTTTCAACAGCAGCCGGATTCCAAGTATCATTGTGAGAAGACCACTGATTTTTAAGGTAATCCTTTTAGCAGTTCCGGTGAGCGCTGCATGACATACACCAAATACAAAAAGCATAGGAATGGTTCCCAAAATAAAAAACAACATATATAGAACTGCTTCAAAAACGTTCCCGCTTCCTGCTGCACACAACTGCGCTGTCTGCAATGCTCCACAGGGAAGAAATCCGGACAAAAAGCCCGCAGGGAAAGCTCCTTTTCTGCTAATCCGCCCATAAAACTTCTGTACTGCCCGTCCGGTTTCTCCCGATGGTATCCTGTTTATGACCCCCAAGTGCATCAGTCCCATAAAGACCATCATGATACCGCAGACTATAGGAATCAGCTTTCGCATATAGGGATTCAGAGATATAATCTGTCCTGTAAATCCAAGAAGAATCCCCCATAAAACTCCTGCAAGAAGTCTTCCCCCATGGTATGTAACCTGCTTTCTTACCATATTCTTTGCATTACAATGTTCGCAGACCGTAACAGACATAATAATACCACCGCACATACCGATACAATGAACTGACGTCATACACCCATACAAAAAAATTCCTGCAAGAGATATTGATTGTTCCAATGAAATATTCACACTACTCTCCTGATTCTGATTTCTGTCCGTTCCTCTAATCTCAGTTGTAAAGAAGCATTTCCCCTCGTATCTGCCTGAATTGTTTTTCCAAGTCCGTCCACACTGTACACATGCAACGGCTTCAAGCGGGCTAGTTCTATTTTTTGCTCTCCTTTGCCACTAAGAATCAATTCCAAATCTTCTCCATTTGTACTCATTGCCCGTGCAACCATGACCTCCGGATAAGCACAATCAGATAAAACCGGTCCTCTTAAAGCGTTTTTATCAGGTCCGTGATGAATCGTATCGTACCAATCTCCCTGACGTGCCCATCTGCTCAGGCACAAATATGCCATATTGATTACAGCAACATCCTTGTATCTTAAGACACGCGGGTTTTTAGAGGCTTTCAAATAAAGCCTTTCCACCGCGCGCACTGCCTGCAGCAGTTCTGTATCTCCGTATTCACACGCCAGTTGTGCCAACAGACCGCAATACATGCTGGGATTCTTTGTCATCGTACCCAAATCCATAGCCTGCTCCCATGGCATGCCTTTCAGATAAGCCATTCCGCTCCTAATCTCTACCACTTCATCCCTGACAAGGGCATAACACCTTTTTGCCAGCCCCGGATACAGTGGTGCATATTGCAATCCTATGGATATTCCTCCGATAGGTGAAACATTCATAGCCGGTTTATGTAAATACCTGCATGCGCCGAACAGGTAGTGCCGCATGTCTGCTACCGTTCCATCTGCCTCCACAAATTCCTCTTTTAAATGCTCATTATATTTGTCCAGTATTTCTGCCGCATAATCCGTCCCATGATCCCTGTCATAAATGATGGACCCCAATAGGCCATAAGAATTGCATATCGGAAAAGCAATATGCGGTTCACAGGGAATCAACATTCCCGGATACTTTTTTTGGCTCCACTGAGTTGTCAGTACCTTTGTCAATTCTTCTGCACTATACCCATATCTCTGCTTCCGCTCATTCATGAACGGTCGGAAGCACAGGGCATCTGCCTGTTCATATCGCCGATCACCGGTATGGGCACCATAGGCATTGACCACAGGGAGCATCCAGCCGCTAAGCATGATGTTTTCATTTGCTACAGGATCGGGATCCCACCTCAATCTTCCTCCCAAATACTCCCACTTCCAATAACCGCAGCATCTGGGGTCTGTAAAAGCATCTATCAGGAAACGCCATGCCTGATTCTGATAACCATGAAAATTAGGGGTATATTTACACTGCATCAGCATCAAGGCATAACCTAATGATGCAAACTGATAACGATATGCGCCCATGGAATTGATGGAGGTTTTATTATATTCTGTAAAATCTCCCTTTTCCCGCACAGTCATGTCAAAAAGATATCCTGCCGCCTTCAGCGCTTCTGCATCCAGCTCCCGTCCGGGCGGGTCACTTTCAACAATGACCCTCTGCTGCAATTTCTCTACCGGTTTCATAATTTCCTTAAATCGTGAAATTCTCGCCTTTCTGGTCTGCATAATTTTCTTTTCCAGACGCGCCTGTTTTACTTCAAAGTAGATAATTGTAAGCACTGCTGCCGTACAAGGCACCACTCCGTTCTGGAATGTGACAGGTTGGTCTGCCCACAGTCCGCCCAAACACCCAATCAGCCACAACATCGGCATAGCTACTATATTTCCATACCATTCCACCACATTTCTTCCCCATGTAAAGAAAATGAAGAGAATGCCAAGCCCTATCAGCCATCCATACCAGTTTCCATTAGCCATAAAACCGCCACCCGGAACAACCAGACCTAAAAACATATTCACTATACGCGGATCCGGCTTACTCCGGCTAAGGCAGGATAACAGCCATGGAAAAAAACCTGCTGCAGCAAGAACAGCGTAGCATATTCTGATTTTTTTTCTGATCTGTATCATAAGCGGAGCATTCGCTCCCTCTACAGGCCCTGTTTCTTCAATGGTTGGAACATGCTTCCATTTTTCTAAAATTTTCTCTAATTTTTCCATGCTTTCCCCTTATAAACACAGGGCTGCACTCATAGCAGCAGCCCTGTGTATCCATCTTTACTTCTTTGCATCAATCTGTGCCTGCTTGCAGGCAATAATCTCATCAATACCTGCTGATTTCAACTTATCCCTGAATTCTGAAAGCATGGAATCCGGTTCTACTGTACCGTCCTCCAATACCATCCGGTATTGACTCATAATCGAATTAACGGCTGCCACTTCTGTAGACACCTCATTGAGGTCAAAGGACAATCCGAATGCCGGTGATTTTTTGGTGGTTTTATTAAATTCCGCCGTCATATCCCACAAGTTATCTACATCACTGTCCCAAAGATAAGTAATAAAATTGTTACCTATCTCCCAATGATTGAATACATACCCACTGTCTGTAACGCCTTCAGGCAGCGTGATTTTTCCTGCATCATTTACAACATAGTGGGTTCCTTCAATTCCATTAGTCAACAGATTCATCAGTTCTTTATCTGTATATAACAGGTTCAAAAATTCCAATGTTTTCTCAACATTCTCACAATTTCTGGCAATTCCCATCTGTAATGCAGCTACATCCTGAGTACATGCAATAGGTTCTGAAATATTCACCTGTACCAGTTCTACTCCCGAGTTTTTACTCTCCTGCTCTGCATAACCCGGCTTCATATTGGCAAGCCATGCAAATGCCTTACCTGCGCTCATGAGACTGGAGCCTGTTTCCTGAGTGGTGATAATGTCCTGATAAATATAACCCTTGGTATACCAATCTCTCACCAGTTTCAATGCCTGTTCATATTCCTCTGTTTCAAAGAGGTTTAAAACGGTTGCCCCTGCATCGTCTAATTTGACAACTCCCATCTTGTCCTGCAGCAAATCAAAAGATTCTCCCAATATCATTTCGCTGATGGAGGTTGCCGAATCAAAACTTACCAAAGGATAAACATCCGGTTCGTTTTCCTTGATGACACCTAATACATCTGTCAAATCTTCCCATGTCTTAATGGAAGCCGTATCAATGTTATATTTTTCAACCAAATCTTTCCGCATCACGACACCGTATTGCACACCATATTCCTTTGTGGGGGGCAAGCCGTACAGAACACCATTAACCTTACAGCCTTCCAGATTTTCTTTTCCGATTACTTCTACGGCATCCTTGCAATAGGTATCTACCATATCTGTAATTTCCACCAGCTGTCCCTGTGCAATCTGACTGCTCATATTGAAGTTCTGTGAAATCAGCAGCGTATCCAGTTTCTCATCACCGGATAACATTAATGTCATTTGCTCCACATAGGAAGCCACGTCTAAAGGCAGTAGTTTCACTGTTGCATTAATTTTTTCCAGTGTGATTTTGCTCATCGCAGCTTCCACAAGAGACGCATCCGCATAGTTCGTCATACAGAAATAAGCCATCACAATTTCATAGGGTTCTTCCGTGCTTCCCCCCTGATTTTCCTGCTTCTGCGCTGTGGTACCGTCCGTTCCGGATGACGAACAGCCTGCCAGCAGGCTTACCCCCATGACCATACAAAGCAGCATTGTTAATAGTTTCTTTTTCACTTTTTTCATATGTTACCCTCCTTTTATTATATGGTGCGTTTTAGCCTTTAACTGCGCCTAACGCAATACCTTTCACAAAATATTTCTGAAAGAACGGATACGCTGCCATCATCGGAACCACGCCGATAATGGCTATTGCCATTCTGACAGTCTGGCTCGGCAAATCTGCCGTGCTTAAATTTCCTCCCAAACTGTTCGAACTTAAGAACTGGATATTTGAGGTCATCCGATTCAACAAATTCTGCAGACTAAACCATTTACTGTCCGTCAGGTAAATCAAACCATTTGTCCAATCATTCCAGTATGTTACGCTGATAAAAAGCCCAAGCGTTGCAAAAATCGGCTTTGAAAGCGGCAAAACAATTTTTCCAAAAATTACGGCTTCTTTTGCTCCGTCAACCCTCGCTGCCTCCAATATTTCAACCGGAATAGAGGTTTGAAAAAAGGTCTTTGCCAGCATTACATTGTAAGCCTGTACCAAAAGATTCGGAACTAACAGTGCCCATATTGTATTTTTGATGTGGAAATACTGTGTATAAATTAAATAGGTAGGCACCAGACCTCCGTTAAAAAGCATTGTGAAAAAAACGAAAAACGTCATAACATTTCTTCCCGGCAAATCCCTTCTGGATAACGGATATGCGCAAAGAACCGTCAGTGTCAATCCCAATACCGTTCCGACTACAGTCACAATAATTGAGATGACATATGCACGTGCTATCGTCGAGGCACTCTTCCACAGATATGCGTAGGCACTTAGGCTGAACTCTTTCGGCCAAAAGCTGTATCCATATCTGGTAATAGCGGTTTCATCTGTTATGGATGACATAAAAAGCAATATGAACGGAATAATAATTGATATGGCTATTATCCCTATGAATAAATATGCTAGCGCTTCCAATTTTCTGCTTTTAATCATTCTTCTCACCCCCCCTAGAATAAAGCATTTTCCGGATTCTTGCGGCGAACAATCCAGTTAGCCAGCAAAACTACGATAAATCCAACAACTGACTGGTAAAAACCGGCTGCAGAGGACATACTGATATTTCCCACACTTAACAGTGCATTGTAAACATATACATCAATCGTGTTCGTTACATCGTATAATGCTCCGGCATTCATAGGAACCTGATAAAATAATCCAAAGTCCGAATAGAAAATTTTGCTTATACCAAGTAATACCATAATTGTTATTACAGAGGAAAGCTCCGGTAATACTACGTGCCTGATTTGCTGCCACTTTGTAGCTCCGTCCAATGCTGCCGCTTCGTAATAAGTAGGATCAATTCCTACCACTGCCGAAAAATACACAATACACAAATAACCACAATTTTTCCACAGCTGAACGAAGGTTAGTATAAAAGGCCAGTATTTTGCTTCTGCATACCATGATACCTTCGCTTCCCCAAAGAGTTTTAGAATCGTATTGTTGATAAAACCCGATTCTCCACTTAAAAAAGCATACACAAGGTAGCTTATAATAACCATTGAAATCAGATACGGAAGCATGAGAACACTTTGCAACAGATTCTTAAATACTTTGTTTCTTATTTCATTCAGCAAAATAGCCAGTGCCACGCATACCACCGTATTCAATGCAATAAACAAAAGATTATAAAGTATGGTATTCCGCGTAATAATCCATGCATCCGAGGTTTTGAATAGATATTCAAAATTTTTTAACCCTGCCCACGGACTTTTCAGAATTCCCAGATTAAAGTTTATTTTCTTAAAAGCAATAACCAATCCGCCCATCGGAAGGTAATTGTTAATGATAAAATAAATTGCTGCAGGTAAAAACATTACATACAGAGGCAAAAATCTTACTATTTTACGAAACGATGATTTCTTCATATCTCATCCTGACCTTTCCCTTGCAACCATCACTTTGTTTACTTTTCTTAATAGTATTATAAATGAGGTTTTGCAGAAAAAATAATAATATCATGATGCAATTTGAAACTTTTCCGACTCACCGCTGTTATCGCCCACATTTCAAGCACCTATGGGGGAGAATTGAGTTTTGCCAAAAAGAATCCCCTATTCCCTTGACAAAACCCTTGGAAACCGATACACTTAAAAAGCCGTACATTTCGGATTGCGGCAGTAATGATGAAACTTGGTCTCACGCAATGGGAGCCAGCGAACCGTGTCAGGTTGGGAACAAAGCAGCACTAAGCAGGACCTTTCATGTGCCGTGAGTCAACTGAGTGGAGTTACTGCCGTACCGGATGTGCGGTATTTGTATGCTTATAAATGGTGAATCGCAGGATTGCAGACATGGATATACAGAATACACAGCCAAAAAACAGAAAAGAATTTGATTGGGAATCCGGTATTCGTCACTTGAATACTCTGATGGAAGATTGTGCGTTGTGCCCCCGGCGCTGTCACGTTAATCGTCTGTCCGGTCAGCTTGGCTTCTGCGGGCAGGGTGCGTCCGTTACTGCCGCCAGAGCTGCACTGCACTTTTGGGAAGAGCCTTGCATTTCCGGCACAAAGGGTTCCGGAGCAGTCTTTTTTTCGGGCTGCAGTTTAAAATGTGTGTTCTGTCAGAATCACGACATTGCCTTGGGAGAAAAAGGGCGTGAACTCTCCTTGGAACAACTGGCGGACACTTTTCTGAAATTGCAGTCGCAGGGTGCCAACAATATCAATGTGGTCACTCCCTCCCATTTTATTCCGCAGCTTTGCCTTGCTCTGAACAGGGCAAAAAATCTCGGCTTGTCCATTCCCATTGTATACAATACCGGCAGTTATGAGGAGGTTTCTTCTCTGCGTATGCTGGACGGTCTGGTTGACGTTTATCTGCCGGACTTAAAATATTACTCTTCGGAGCTCAGCGCAAAATATTCCCATGCGCCTAATTATTTTGAAAAGGCAAGTGCCGCCATTGCCGAGATGTTCCGGCAGACCGGCACCCCGGAATTTGCGCCGGAAATCGGAGGAAAAGGCGATACTCCCATTTTGCAAAAGGGTATCATTGTCCGGCACCTGATTCTGCCCGGACAGACAAAGGATTCCAAAAAAGTTTTGCGCTATCTCCACGAGACATACGGAAATCAAATTTATATCAGTATTATGAACCAGTACACACCGCTTCCCCATGTGGCGGACATTCCGGAACTAAACCGGAAAGTCTCACCGGAAGAATACGAGCGTGTTCTGCGTTTTGCCGAAGCAATCGGTATTGAGCAGGGCTTCCGGCAGGAGGGGGAAGCCGCCGACGAGAGTTTTATTCCTCCCTTTAATTATGAAGGTATCTTATAGTTCAATAGGCATGAGGTAATATCCATAGTCGCCGTCCGTGGCAGGTTCTTCCTTGCACTCAAAACTTTGGAATCCGAACATGACCGCCACCTGTTTTTCCCGCTCAAAGAAATTGCCCGGCACACCGATGTAAAACTGTTCCCGTCCCATACGTTGCAGACGCTTTAAAACCAGATGATTATAGTTGTAGTAGCCATGGAGCAAAAAGCTGTTCTGTATCAGGCGAAAATACTTTGACGGCAAAATCACAAAATCGTTGAGACCGACGGATAAATATTCCCTCTCATCCCGAAAAGGGGTAATATGGGGATAAATTTCCGCAAGCTGCTCCCACTTATTGCTGCAGACTTTCATCCCCATCTCCGGCTTTTGAGGCTCTGTTTCCTCCCCTTTTTCTTCCGGCTCCTGCGCCACTTCCTTTCTCCCCTCCGGCTCCTGTTCCTCCGCTATCTCCTCGTCGGAGAAACGCAGCTCCGCAATCGTTTCCTCCGCCACCTGCTCACTGACCTTCTCTTCCGGCTGTTTCGCCATGGCAGCTTTGGGCATCTCCCCGAATCCGGCACTTAATTGCTGTATCCCGGATTCTTCCCTCAGCACGCACCGAAGCTCCCTGTCCGAGGAAATCGAAATCCGAATCCCCTGCATCTGCTCATATCCGATACCTGTATTTCCGATATTCCCGGTTGACTGCCCTGCAAGGCATACGGCTCCCATTCCGCGGCACAGTTTGATTTCACATAATTTTTCCTCTCTCCCCATGCTCTGCGCGTATACATTTCCGGCAAAGGAATCCGTGTCCCGCAGTCCCTTCACCTGAATGGTGAAGCTGCAGACACTGCCCTTTGCCTCTATTTTCACAAACCCTGCATTTCCATGCCGTTCTCCCTGAATCAGATAATCCAGATACTTTATTTTTCTCTCATAAAACATAAAAATACCCCCGCAAATATGCCATGATACAGCATATGCGGGGGTTGTCTTATTTAATACTCTATGGAATCCAAATATTTCATATAGTTGACTACCATCAGGGCAATCTTGAAGGTCAGCGCATCATCAAAGCTGCGCAAATCCAGTCCGGTGCTCTTCTGAATTTTCTCAATCCGGTAAACCAGCGTATTTCTGTGGACAAACAGCTGTCTGGAAGTCTCGGAAACATTCAGGTTGTTCTCAAAGAACTTATTCAGGGTGTTTAACGTTTCCTCATCCAAATCATTGGGCACATTGTCTCCGAAAATTTCATCAATGAAAATCTTGCAGAGATTCACCGGCAACTGGTAAATCAGTCTGCCGATTCCCAAGGAGCTGTACGCCGCCACCTTTTTCTCAGCGTAGAAAATCTTGCCGACATCCATCGCCATTTTGGCTTCCTTATAGGACTTGGAGACGTCCTTTAGTTCCGGCACCACCGTTCCGTATGCCACGCGGACATTGGTCATAACCTCTGCATTCATCATGTCCACAATGGTATTTGCCACCCGCTCCAGCGCCTCCGCCGAGCTGTCCTCCTCCAGCGCCTTGATAAGAATCACGCTGCTCTCATCCACCGCCGTAATGTAATCGCCGGTCTGGGGGGAGAACATTCCTTTCAAAAACTCTGTGACCATGCCGTCCCGCTCTGTTTTGGTTTCCACCAGAAACACCGCTCTGGGAACCGAAGCCTCAATGTGCAGCTTCTTGGCTCTGTTATAAATATCCACCAACAACAGATTATCCAACAGCAGATTTTGGAAAAAATTATTTCTATCAAATCTTTCCTTGTAGGCAATCACGAGATTTTGGAGCTGGCAAACCGCAACCTTGCCTACCATATAGACGTCATCGCTTGTTCCGTGTGCAATCAGAATGTACAGGATTTCCCCTTCGTCCAAAATTTTCAAAAGATGGTAGGTGCCTATCACCTGACTGTCAGCGGGTGAGAATGCGAAACTGCGGATAATATCCGTACTTATTTCGCTCTGCTCCGCCGTAGCAGCCACCACGGAACCGCTTAAATCATACACAATCAAATCTACTTTTGTAATTGCTTTTAATTCATCCAGACTGGTTTGAACTGTTTGACTTGAAATCATATTTTCCCTCGCTTTTACTTGTGTAACAAAAATGGGGTGCTGTTTCCAGCACCCCTTGAATATCGAAACTAGTTGGTAATAACCTGCTCGGTCTCTTTGTCGAATACATGAATCTTCTCAACATCAAGAGCAAACTTAACAACATCGCCGGGTCTTGCATTTGTACGAGAATCTACTCTTGCGGTCATAGGGAACTCATCTAAATCGAAGTACAGGAATACTTCTGCACCAAGCAACTCGTATACTCTGATGGTGGACTCGAATACGCTCTGAGGAGAGGTCTCGATGAACATTTCAGAATCATATACATCCTCAGGACGGATACCGAAGGTAACAACCTTTCCGTCATAACCACCCTCGATCAGCTTCTTGGATTTTGCAGGAGGCAGAGGAATGCTGTGTCCGGCAATTTCCAGACTTGCAACTTCGCCATTTACCTTAACGGTTGCATCTAAGAAGTTCATCTGAGGAGATCCCATGAATCCTGCTACGAACAGGTTCTGAGGCTTGTCGTACAGATTCTGAGGGGTATCAACCTGCTGGATAACACCGTCTTTCATAACTACGATTCTGGTACCAAGGGTCATAGCCTCTGTCTGGTCATGTGTAACGTAGATGATGGTGGTGCCCAGTCTCTGATGCAGTTTTGCAATCTCAATACGCATCTGAACACGAAGTTTTGCATCCAAGTTGGAAAGAGGCTCATCCATAAGGAATACCTTAGGATTACGAACGATAGCACGTCCCATAGCAACACGCTGTCTCTGACCACCGGACAAAGCCTTAGGCTTACGATCAAGGAGAGGAGTCAGGTCAAGAATCTTAGCTGCCTCTTTAACCATCTTATCAATCTCATCCTTGGGAACTTTTCTCAGTTTCAGACCGAATGCCATGTTGTCATATACGGACATATGAGGATACAGAGCGTAGTTCTGGAATACCATTGCGATATCTCTGTCCTTAGGCTCTACATCGTTGACAACTCTGTCACCAATCTTCAGCTCACCGGAGGTAATGTCTTCCAGACCTGCAATCATACGAAGGGTGGTAGACTTACCACATCCGGAAGGTCCTACGAAAATAATAAATTCCTGATCTGCGATCTCAAGGTTGAAGTCTTTAACAGCTTCAAATCCGTTGGGATATACTTTGCAAATATTCTTTAAAGATAAACTTGCCATAACAGTAAACTCCTTTCGTGTTCACATTAGATACTTTTTTCACCTATCTTACCGGCTTTCACCGATTGATTCTGTTCTTAGTATAGCGAAAGTTTCATTTTTTCGCCATACCACTATTTCACAAATATTTTAAACTGGATTGTATGAATTGCTTATAAAGCGGCTGTTTTTTCAATCGGCTTGTCACTTTGCCCAAAATTTCTTTTTTGAATTAGACAACTTCCACAATTTAAATGTCTGTCATCTGTTCTCATGCAAAGAAATGCCCACATATGTCCCGGCATGGAATAACCGGTCACTTTCTCATCTTACAATCTGCTCTCCAGCCTTATTCAGACCATATCCGATAGGGAATAATACTTTTTCAGCATCCACTTCTTCCCCTGCAAGGGCGGCATCTTTTTTAAGATATATATCCTCTGCATCCTTCATCCATGTGTAAGGCAAGACTCCCGTAAAGTCATACTCACCGAAAAGCACATCCGCAATGCCCTCTCCCTCCGTGCCGGGCAGCCATGCCATGATGACCGCATCAAACATATCAAAATATTCATCAATATCAAGAGGACGTCCCGCGATAATGATTGCCACTTTAGGAATGTCATCCTTTCCCTCAAGGGCTGTCCGCAGATTGTCCAAAAGTTCTTTGTCTTTTGCGGAAACGGTCAGCGCATCGACAGACCGGTCGCCCTTCATCTCCGCATACGGAACCTCACCAAACACTGCAATTAAAGCGTCTTTTCCGTCAGCCAGTTCGCCTGCAACATCATGGGAAAGTCCGGTTCCGTTCTCCTTCGTCGCATCACTGATACCCTGAATAATGGTAGTGCCGCGCGTGATATTGCCCTGCATTCCCTGCCAGCTGATGGTCCAGCCACCGCACTGTGAGCCTAAATCATACGCTTTTTGTCCGCTCATCTGGATGTCTGTTGCATTTCGCAGTGCGGTTAATGCATCCACATCGCCCACCTTATCATTTTTAAGAAGAACCAAAGACTCTCTCACTGCCTGTCTTGCGATAGCGCGATGTTCGTCACATCCGATGGTTTCCATAAGAGCCTGCTCTGTTTCACCGCCTATTTTTTCTTCAAAAAGACCTGCTTCAAATTTTACCCTGAGAATACATGTCACCGCATCATCAATGCGTTCCTCACTGATTGCGCCCTCTTCCACCGCGGCAAGAATGGAATTATATACATTCTCCCAAGAATCGGAATCCATAATCATATCAATACCGGCATTGACAGCCTGTGTTACCTGTTCCTTATAGGTCAGACCGCTGTTCTGCTGAACCGCATTATAATCGCTGACTACAAAACCGGTAAATCCCAGCTCGTCCTTTAACAAATCCTGTACAAGATGCTTATTCTCATGGGTCTTTAATCCACCAACGCTTCCGTACATTGTCATAACAATGCGGACGCCTTCATCCAGCGCAGAGGTGTACGGATTAATAACTCCGCTGTCGAGAAGCGCATCAAAATCCTCCACCGACATATCCACATTTCCCTGATCATCACCGTCCGTAAAATAACCTTCTCCGATAAAATGCTTCGCGGTCGCAAGCACATGGGAATCGTCAAGGTAAGCATCCGTGCCGCGTTCTCCCTGATAGCCGCGGATATAAGCGGCACCCATGCGTGCCACAAGGTCATAATCCTCGCTGAAGCACTCATAGGTTCTTCCCCAGCGCTCGTTCAATGCGTTGCCAAGAGTTGGTGCAAAATCCCACTGAATACCGGTTGCGCGGACTTCTTCTGCCGCCGCTTCGCCGATGGCTTCCACAAGCGCCTCGTCAGCCGCCGCTCCCAGCGCAATATTATGGGGGAAAATGGTTGTACCAAAGATATTATTATGTCCGTGAACCGCGTCCACTCCATAGAGAAGCGGAATTCCCAAGCGGCTGTCCAGCGCCGCCTGTTTTAACTCATTGACGCGTCCCTGCCAGTTTTCGGGACCGTTTCCGGTAGCCGGGGCCTCGCCGCCACCGCTTAACGCTGCACCGATTCCGTAATCCGTAACATCTGACGCAGCAAGCGCAGCCTGCCCCGGCAGCATCATCTGCGCCACCTTCTCCTCCAGCGTCATCTGTTCCAGAAGCGCTTTCACACGGGTTTCCACATTCTGAGAAGGATCCATGTAAATGCTTTTGTCCACTTCTTTCGTTGTCTCAGACGTACCATCGCTGCTTTCCTCTGTCTGCGCCTCCGCCTCCGAGGTAAGAATGTTGCTGTCTGCCGCACCTGTCTCGTCCTTCTGTCCGCAAGCACCCAAAAACATGACGGAAACCATCAGTAATGCCAGTATGCTCTGCCACCTGCAAACCTTTTGTCCCTTTTTAGAACTCTTTCTTTTCATAATTGCCCTCCCAAACAAAATGATTTAAAATCTGTATTTTTAATAATACAATGCCTTTTTTTCATTTGCTACACGTTCTAAAATAATCACACTTGAATCAAAAAATGGAGACTAAAAAAAGTGCCAAGTCACAGGTTCTTACCTATAACTTAGCACTTTATCTTAAATTTCTTTATAGAACCTACTGTCTGTTCTCGTCCAGAGAAATCCCCTCGTCCACCTCGTCATGGAAAATACGCTCGGTGTCCTCCGTCTCGTCCTTCGGCTCCTCATCGCCATCCGTTCCCTGAATCTGTGCCTCCAGTTTTTTGAAAAACTTGTTGTACAGCATGGCGTTAAAATACGCCGGAGCGGAAAATCCGAAGAAGAATGCAAGCGGCACCCATCTGACGGAGCCTAACAGAATCAGCCATGGAATCAGGTTGAAAATAATCATCAGTATGGTTTTCGGGAACTGCAGCACACTGATTACAAACGCATTTTTGATGGTGCGGAATACCGGATTGTCGAACTTCGCCAGCGTGGGGAAAAGGAAGGTCGACGTAAAAACTACGAGGATTCCCACCATGGTAATAATTACCTTGAGAACAATGTTGAAGTCGCTGCCGTAATTTTTCATAATCAGGAAATCGCCCACCAGCACCAGCACAGCCAGCAAAAGCAGCAGCCAGATAATGGTCGCCTGCTTAAAGTTTTCCTTAAAGGACTTAAAAAATCCCTTTACAATATAGCAGTCCTCGTTTCTCACCATTTTTAACGTCATGTAGTTCAGTGCGGTAAGGGACGCTCCGATAGTGACAATGGGAATACAGCAGACCAGTGCCAGCAGATTCAGGAGCAGCAGGTTGGACATCTTGGTAAGTCCCTGCATAAAGGGGCTGTCCAAATCAAAAATTTTCATGTTTCGTTTTCCTTTCCTTATTCTCTTGCTTTATCGTTTCTGCATTGCAATTTTCTCACAAAATCTTTTCCATGGGTGTCACACGGATGCCGGAATACTCCTCCTCCGGCGCAACCGCCCGAAAACCCAGTCTGCGATAGAAATTCACCGCATACGGCGATGCCTGTAAGGACATGTACCGCTCTCCTGCCTCTGTTTTCAGATAATTGCACATTTTCGTCATGAGCGCCGCGCCCACCCCTTTATGGTGGAATTTCTCATCCACAAACAAAAGGGAAAGGTGGTTACAGTTTCTGACCGACGCCGCCCCGATGACCTGCCCTTCGCTCACTGCCACAAGCATCTGGTAGGTGCCCCGCAAAAAAGCATTGTACAGCTTATCATCTGATATAAAATCAAAAAAACTCTGAATACCCTCTTCTGTATAATCATCACCTTCAAACTTCATGAAGGTGCGCCATATCATTTTCATGGCAGGCGCCCACTCTTCCGTTCTCGCCCATCTGATTTCATAAGGAATCTCTGTATTCATCATATATTCTGCCTCTGTCCGCCGGATAACGCCGCTATATGGCTCTCCATCCAGTTGTCAATGTCCTGCATCACGGTCTCTCTGTCCGTCTCGTTCAGCAGTTCATGTCTGTCACCCTCGTACAGTTTCAGGGTAATATCCTTTATTCCCACTGCTTTCAGGGAAGCATATGCCCTCTGTACGCCGGCGCCGTATTCTCCCACCGGGTCGTCTTTGCCGGAGAGCATGAAAATCGGCAGGTCAGCCGGAATTTTTTCAAGGTTTTCCCGCTTCTGAATCCGGGAAACCAGTTCAAACAGCGTGCGGAATCCGTTTGCCGTAAACACGAATCCGCAACGGGGGTCCTCAAGATACCGGTCAACCATTTCCGGCTCTTTCGTGAGCCAGTCGGATTCCGTCTTGGGATTGTCCAGCTTTTTGCCAAAGGAGCCGAAGGCAAGCCGATTCAACAGTCTGCTCTCCCGGCGGGAACCGCCAAACAGGCACTGCAGCTCTGCCACAGCCTTTCCCACAACAACCAGACTCTTTTTCTGCATTCCGGTTCCCATAATAACGGCGCCGTCAATTCCGGTGCCGTATCTGCACAGGTAATTTCTCAGAATAAAGGAACCCATGCTGTGTCCCAAAATAATATAGGGAACACCCGGATATGCCGCCTGCGTCAGCTTCTTTAACCGGTGCACATCCCTCACCACCACCGTGGCAGGGTCCTGCTCACAAAAATATCCGTAGGTTCCCCGCTGGGGCACGGATTTCCCGTGCCCTAAGTGGTCGTCACCCGTCACAGCAAAGCCTTTTTCCGTCAGAAACCGGGCAAACTCCTCATATCTGCCGATATGCTCGGACATTCCGTGGATAATCTGCACCACGCCTCTTATCTCCCCCTCATCCGGGGTATATCTTACCGCATAAATCTTGTCAGAACCGTTTCTGGAATCAAAATAGAATTCTTCTCTCTTCATAGTAACCCTCCGCGGCATTCTGCCCTGCTGCCCGAATTGCTGTAGCTTATTAAATCAATTATACCTCATTTGGCGTCCGGTTTTAACTGTTTTCACCAAAGTTAATAAAGAGTTTATAAAAGTTAACAGATTTCCGCTCCGGCAGGCATAGTCTTTTCCGGAGTCATCAGTGCCAGATTACCCTCCGCATCCTCTGCGCAAAGAAGCATTCCCTCGGAAAGCACACCGGCAAGTTTTGCGGGTTTTAAGTTCACCAGAACCATAACCTTCTTGCCTACCATTTCCTCCGGGCTGTAATGCGCCTTGATACCGGACACAATCTGTTTTACCTGACTGCCGATTTTTACCTGACTGCACAAAAGTTTCTTGGACTTCGGCACTGCTTCGCAGGAAATAATCTCGCCGACCTGAAACTGCATTTTTGCAAAATCATCATAGGTGATTTCCGGCTTTGCCTCAATGTCAATCACGCCCTCTGCTTCCGCTTCTTCCTCAGCGGCTTTTGCAGCAGCCTCAGCCATGGCAGCCTCTAATTTCTCTTCCTTCTTTGCCACATCCTTCATATCCAGACGGGCAAACAGAATTTCCGGCTGATCCGTCACTTTGGTGCCGCTCTCATATAAACCGAACTCTTCCAGCTTGTCAAAATCTCTCAAAGAAGTATTGAGCTGTGCCACAATCTTCTCCGCCGTCTCAGGCATGTAAGGCTGTAACAGGGAAGCGCCGATAACAATTCCTTCCACCAGATTGTACAGCACGGTGGAAAGGCGGTCAGCTTTCGCCTCATCCTTTGCCAGAACCCAAGGCTCCGTCTCGTCAATGTACTTGTTGCAGCGTTTGAAAATGTCAAAGATTTCCGTCAGGGCGTCTGCCACTCTTAAGTTTGCCATCTTCTCCACTACCTTGGCATAAGTTCCCGTAACGGTTTTCTTCAAATCCTCATCAATCACGCCGTCATTGGGGGACAACTGTGCACCCTTATCCGCAACCACACCGCCAAAATACTTATTGCTCATGGAAATGGTACGGTTCACCAGATTTCCGAGAGTGTTTGCCAAATCCGCATTCAGTCTCTCCGCTACCAGCTCCCACGTCAGGTTGCCGTCATTTTCAAAAGGCATTTCATGCAGCACATAATAACGCACTGCATCCACGCCGAAATAATCTACCAAATCGTCGGCATAAATCACATTTCCCTTGGATTTGCTCATTTTGCCGCCCTGCATTAACAGCCAAGGATGACCGAATACCTGCTTGGGCAGCGGCTCCCCCAACGCCATCAGGAAAATGGGCCAGTAAATGGTATGGAAACGGATAATGTCCTTGCCAATCAGGTGAAGGTCAGCCGGCCAATATTTCTTATACTGCTCGGAGCTGTTTCCGTCGGCATCGTATCCGATTCCGGTGATATAGTTGGTCAGTGCATCCAGCCACACATAAATGACATGTTTGTCATCAAAATCCACCGGAATACCCCATTTGAAAGAAGTTCTGGAAACACACAAATCCTGAAGACCCGGCAAGAGGAAATTGTTCATCATCTCGTTTTTACGGGAGACGGGCTGAATGAATTCCGGGTGCTCGTTAATGTGTTTAATTAATTTGTCCGCATATTTGCTCATACGGAAGAAATATGCCTCCTCCTTGGCAGGCTTTACCTCTCTGCCGCAGTCCGGACATTTTCCGTCCACAAGCTGGGACTCTGTCCAGAAAGACTCACAGGGGGTACAGTACATTCCCTCGTATGCTCCCTTGTAAATATCTCCCTGATCGTAAAGGCGCTTGAAAATCTTCTGCACCTGTTTCTCATGATCCGTGTCCGTTGTACGGATAAATTTATCATAGGAAATGTTCAGCAAATCGCAAAGTCCTCTGATAATTCCCGCAATATTGTCTACATATTCCTTGGGTGTTACGCCTGCGTCCGCCGCTTTCAGCTCGATTTTCTGTCCGTGCTCATCCGTTCCGGTCTGGAAAAATACATCGTATCCTTCTTTTCTCTTAAATCTGGCAATGCTGTCTGCCAGCACAATTTCGTAGTTATTGCCTATGTGGGGCTTTGCCGACGTATAGGCGATGGCGGTTGTAATATAATACTTACCCTTGTTTTCCATAATATCCTTCTTCCTCCTTAAAATCTTTGCTTCGCTAAAAAAGCCCGTCTTCCATGCTACCGCCTTACCGGCATTGCAATAGAAGACGAGCCTTATACCTACGCCCGTGTTACCACTTCTCTTCACCTCATTCTCACAAATGAGACCTCTTCGGGTCAATAACCCTATCCGCTATAACAGGCGGAACCTGTCGCAGCCTTACTCTCCCTGCCGGAAAGTTCGGTGCGCTGCTCGGAAGCCATGTTCCACTTCTCTCACTTCCTCCCTCTCAGCACCGGGCAGACGGATTCGTATGCCCATGGGACGTTCTCTGTAAAGTCAGGTCAAAGTGTACTCTCTTCGTCACTGCGTTTTCCTGTGAAAAACCGTCTACAATTAGAGTAGCACAAGAAAAAATCCCTGTCAACCGCTTCCGGTCAGTCCTTCCGCTTAAATACAAGATACTTTCCGAAAATATAGTTGAGGATTGTCACCAAGACGGAGGAAATGACGATTTTTGCCACCCAGTAATTCACGGAGCTAATCATTTCCGGCGTGTAAGCCCTGCCTAACGAATCAAATACTTTCCTCCACAGTCCGCCCATGGGGAAAATGTTGACCGCAAGCCACATAATCACAACGTCCAGAATCCATGTGGACACTCTGGAGAGGGCAAAGCCCGTAAACTCTTTCAAAATGCTCTCGTTGACGCTTTTGAAAACCCATTTTCGGTTTAACGGATAGGAAAAGCACACTCCCGCCACCCAGCCGATGGTGTTTATGATAAAGTTCTGCATCTGGTCGGTGGAATCCAGCACAAATTTCGCCAGAAAACAGGCTGTCCACGATACAATGGTCGTGGCGATTCCCACCAGTATATAGGATATAATTTCTTTATGGTTTGCAATATTTTTTTTGATTTTTTCCATATGCGTGTCGCGCTGTTCTCCAACTTATTTTTTTGCGGATAATTTGCTGTACTCGCCCTTCTTGTCGTAGGAGTCCAGCAAATAGCTGTCATCCGTGAGAATACAGTCGATTTCCAAATCATCCTGTCTGTAACGGCTGTGCTTGCGCAAATCTTCCTTGGGGCGTTCCTGCTTGGTCTGTAACGACTTCTGCCCCAAAAAGCGCTTGCCCACATTTGCCGCCATGGATTTAATCTGCGCCCGGATTTTCTGCACGGGAGTCTTTTTGACCGCCGCCGGTGCGGGCGAGGCTTCAAAATACGGATTATGGGGCAGCCCCTGCTGATTGGCGGCAGTTTCCGGGTTTATCTCCTGCGCGGTTCCCACGCTGCTATGTCCATTGACCGGTACAGCCTGTGCCGCCTCTTCCCCGGCTTCTCCGCTCACGCTCTGGCTGCCGTTACTGTCACCCCATATTTTGAACAGCAGACGTTTTCCGCTGCCGAACAGTTTTTCCATCCATGCGGACAAGGAAAACGGCGCATCCGTCTCCTGCATCATACGTGCGGCATTCTCCGTGTCTTTTACCACAGCATTCTTCATAGCTCCGCCGCTTTTCACGCCCTCTGTCCCATGGTCATGTATGCAACCCGTCACCTGATGAACAGACGACTCATGATTTCCGTTAATTCCCTGAATCATCCCGTTTTCACCCTATCCCCCTCCGGCGCACTGCCGGGCTACGTTTTCGCTCCTACTCTGTTGCTTTGTTCTCTTCCGTCACAGTGTAAACCATGCTGCTTACCACATACAATACCTGTCCGTTATATTCCACTCTCGACCAGCCGGAATCCGGGCTGTAACCGGTGCGGTGTACTGCCGTGCCGTTGCTCACCTGACAGCTCACCGTGGCATTTCCTTGGGAAGTGCTGGGTTCCACCCTCAGATTGACATATTCCTTGGGTGTCACATTGTCATCACAATCCGTAAAAAGAATCACTCTGCCGTCCTGTGTCGTCACCCGGTTGGGATTGGACGGCGCCACTGGCGGTTTGTATGACAAATCCGTGGTAAGATACTGCGTCACCGCATACGCTGTCTGTCCGTTATATTCCACCCTCGACCAGCCCGTGCTGTCGTTCACACCGGTTCTGGTAAGAGACTCTCCGTTTTTGAGCTGACCGATAATATTCTCCGCATCCTGCGTGTTCGGCTCCGTCCGCAGATTGGTAACGTCCTTGGAGGTAACGGTATCGGAAACTTCCGTAAACTGCATGGAGGCGGCATTACCGGAAATCGGCTCCGCCGCTGCGTCCGGCTGCTGTGCGCCGTTCTGAGGCTCCTCTCCCGCTGCCTGCGAAGGCTCTCCGTCTGTCTGGGAAGATTCTCCCGTCACTCCCGCATCCTGTGCGGATTGAGAGGAATCTACCGATTCTCCTGTTTCCAGCGGAGCTTGTGCAGGCTCCTCCGGCACGGATTCCATCGTCTCTTCCGTCTGTACCTGTGTTCCCGTCTCTTCCGTACCGTCCTTGGAACTGCTATCCTTGTGGGTGAGCGCCCACAACAGTACGCAGACAATAATGGCAAGCACGATTAAGGCAGAAAAAACTGCCACCATCAGTTTCGGATTGACGGACGGCTCCTCGTCAAAATCGTCTTCAAAGTCATCGTCCGACTCGTCTTCAAAGTCCTCTTCGTCAAAGTCATCCTCTGCCGCTTTTGTTTTCTTTGCAAACCGCTCTTTGTCTTCTTTTTCAGAACCGGATATTTTTTTCATGATACACTGCTCCTTTTCACCCGGCTTTCCCGCCGGCTGCTTTTCTTATATGGATTTCGGCATTCCTACTGCTTTTCCTTATGGTCTGCCGCTCTATATTTGGAATATACGATTTTTTGCGTATGATAAAGGCTCTTATACCCCGACAGCATATAGCTGACTGCCACGCCCACCAGAAAATAAGGAAGGGCGCCCATGCCGAACAACTCCAGACCGATTAGCAGGGAAGTCAGCGGGCTGTTGGTCACTCCGCAGAATACCGCAATCATACCGACCGCCGCGCACAGGGACGGGGATAATCCGAGAAGTCCTCCCATCATGCAGCCGAAGGTCGCGCCCACAAAGAAGGACGGCACGATTTCTCCACCCTTGTATCCGGCGCCCAGTGTCAGCGCCGTCAATATCATTTTCAGCAAAAACGCTTCCGGGCGTACCGTTCCCTCGGTCACGGCTCTTTCAATCACATTCATGCCGGTGCCCATGTAATCCGTGGTGCGCAGAATTGCCGTCAGTGCAATAATCACTACACCTGCTGCCGCAATACGCAGATAAGGATTGGGCAGCCACATTTTCCCCTTATCGGAGGCAAGATGCAGCAGTTCGCAGAATGCCATGCTGACCGCCGCACATAAAACAGCCAGCAACAATATTTTTGCCCCTGTCAGCCATGTAAATTCCGGGATTTGTGCGATAGTCATCGCCTCACTGCCCACGCTACACAGCTTTGCGACGCCGGAAGCCGTCAGACTCGCCAGCACACAGGACACAAGTGCCGGATAATACATCACTCCCACATCCACGACTTCCATGGAAAAGATAGCCGCCGCCATGGGGGTGCCGAACAGCGCTGAGAAACACGCGCTCATGCCGCTCATAATCATAATGCGCACATCCGCTTTATTCATGCGGAATACTTTGCCAAGCCAGTTTCCGATACTGCCGCCAAGCTGCAGGGCAGCACCCTCTCTGCCCGCGGAACCGCCGAACAAATGGGTCAGCAGCGTGCTGACAAAAATAAGCGGTGCCATGACAATGGACAACTGCTCCTCGGAGCGAACCGCCGCAAGGACACTGTTGGTTCCCTTGTCATTGTCCCGGTGCGCCAGATGATAAATCAGCACAATCAAAAGACCTGCCACCGGCAAGCCTAAAATCAGTTTGGGATATTGGGTTCTGGTCGCAGTAGCAAACTGCATACCGTAGGAAAATCCGGTGCCCACCAGTCCTACCAGTACACCGACTCCGATTCCCGCAACTACCCATTTCATAAACGAAAAAACTCTATGCCTTAATACTCTCAACCATTGCATCTGTTCCTGTTTCATTTCTTACCACATTTCTGCGCACGTTCTTTGCGCATAGCGAGTTTGTGTCAAGTGCGCGCAGACACAAATCCCGTGATTGAAAAATTTTATTTTTCAATCTTTTATCCTCTACCTTGAAACCACACCTTACCTTTTCAAATGTCATACAAATGTTCCGGCGAAGTTTCTATTTGTAATTTTGTAATTATGTAATTCCAAAGCTATCTGTCTAATTTTTCTAAAAATTTTTTAACATTGACACCAATGTCATTTTTAAATACCGCAGAACCTGCCACAATAATGTTAGCGCCCGCATCCACAGCCGCATCCACATTATCCAGATTGATGCCGCCGTCCACCTCAATGTCCACGGCGAGTCCTTTTTCCTCAATCATGCGGCGTATTACCGGAACCTTGTCCACACATTCGGGGATTAATTTCTGTCCGCCGAATCCCGGCTCCACCGTCATAACCAGAACCATATCCACCAGTGCAAGGTACGGTTCCACCGCCTCTGCAGGCGTTCCCGGTTTAATGGTGATTCCCACCTTTTTTCCAAAAGAACGGATAGCCGCAATGGTCTCCTCCACCTGCTCGGTCGCTTCCAAATGAAAATTAATCAGGTCTGCTCCGCTCTCGGCAAACTCACGGATATAGCGCTCCGGTTTTTCTATCATCAGATGCACATCAAAAAATAAGTTTGTCTTTTTCCGTATGGATGCGATAACCGGCATACCGTAGGAAATGGACGGCACAAACAGTCCATCCATCACATCAATATGTATCCAGCGCGCACCCGCTTTTTCCACCTCTTCCAGCTGCTCTCCCAGTTTCCAGAAATCAGCCGACAACATGGATGGTGATAAAACATTCATATCTTTTCCCTCTTTCCACAATTCCAAATTTCGCAATTATTGTATCAAATACGCGGATAGTTCGCAATATAAAAAGCGCCCGGACATATGGTTTCTTGTCCTGACGCTTTGCAGTCTCTATGCTGTTATAAGGATTTTACATCTCTTTTTAACCGTTCCCACGCATCCTCATGCTCCGTGTAGTAGAGCGGGCATTTTTTGCCGCCGCAGTCATAGTGGCGGAGAATACCCGTTTCGTCTAAATGATAGGTGTCCAACAGCCACCTAAGCAGGGTGAGCAGCGAATCGTAAGTTTCCTGTGTGAAAGAGCCGTCCTGCGCCAGATAGCAGCACTCAATGGAAACGGAATCCATGTTTCTGGTCTGCACCGCATACGCTATCTCATCGAGGGGTACGCACTGGATAATCTCACCCTCATACCCGATAATAAAATGCGCGCTGGCACTGCGTTCCTGCGTGTCCTTAAGCTGTTCAAAGTAACTGCGGTTCTGTGCCGCGCTGGTTCCGGGATTTGCGGTGTAGTGCACAAAAACATTTTTCACCTTTCCCAGCGAATCCCCCGGTCTGGAAAATTCATTGGGTGTGAGGAAATCCTCCGTCCATTCGGGGTGCTTTGCGTACGCCGAAGCGCTGATGCCCTGAACCTTTTCGCCAAATACATCCTCCAGTGCGTTTGTCACACCGCTCATTCCGGGCATTACGTTGCCGTCCACGTCCGGCTTGCCAAAGAATTTGAATGCCAGCACCACCGCAAAAACCGCCATGGTGCCGGTCAGCGCAAGCAGAATCCCGAATTTCAGTCTCCTGATTCTCTGTTTCCGCAGTCTTGCGCGTCTTCTGGCTGCCGCATGCTGTCGGTTGGCGGTCTGCGGTATGTTTGTCGCAAACTTTCCGGTTGCGGTATGTTCTCTTGTTGTCGCAGGCTTTCCGGTTGTGGTATACCCTCTGTTTGCTGCATATTTTCTGTTTTGGGTAATCGGTCTTATATTGCCTCCCGCACGTTGGGCGGGACGTCTGCGGGCTGGCTGTCCCGTAGAAATAAGATAGGGATTGCGCTTCATATCAGCCAATCCCAAATCTAATTCTTTTTCTCTTCTGTTTCTTTCCGTTGTTTGTCCTGCTGTCATCCCAATGTCACACCACACTTTGCCGTATGGCTTTCTCCTTCATCCATTAGACGTATCATAACAGCAAATTGTTGCATTTTTTCACAAAACTTTCTTAAGATTTTATAAATGTTATTCACAGAACTCTTTTACGGAGCGGTATACACCTTCCGCATCCAGTCCGTATTTCTCAAGCAATGCTGCTGCGGAACCGGACTCGCCAAACACATCATAGATACCTACTTTTTTCACCAGTGTAGGCGCTTTTTCGGCAAGGCAGTCACAAACGGCGCTTCCAAGACCGCCAATGACAGAATGTTCCTCCACCGTTACAACCTTTCCGGTCTTTTTCGCACTTGCTATAATCAATTCCTCGTCCAAAGGCTTAATGGTACAGATATTAATTACCTCTGCGTCGATTCCGTCCTGTGCCAGCTTTTCAGCGGCGCCGATAGCAGAGTCCACACAGATTCCGGTTGCCACAATGGTAACGTCCTTGCCGGGGCGTACCACAGTTCCTTTTCCAATCTCAAAATGATAATCCGGTTTGTCATTGATTACCGGCACTGCGGAACGTCCGAAACGCAGATATACCGGACCTTCGTATTCAATCGCCGCACGCACGGCTGCTTTTGCCTCAATATCATCGGAAGGGCACATTACCACCATTCCGGGAATGGTTCTCATCAGGGCAATGTCCTCGTTACACTGATGGGTCGCACCGTCCTCACCAACGGTAATTCCGGCATGGGTTGCGCCGATTTTGACGTTCAAATGGGGATAGCCGATGGAATTTCTCACTTGCTCAAAGGCACGTCCTGCTGCAAACATGGCAAAGGAGCTTACAAAAGGGATTTTTCCGACTAAGGATAAGCCTGCTGCCACGCCCATCATATTTTCCTCTGCGATTCCGCAATCAAAAAAACGATTCGGATAAGCCTTTTTAAAAATGCCGGTCTTGGTTGCCGCTGCAAGGTCTGCATCCAGTACCACCAGATTCGGATATTCCTCGGCAAGCTCTGTCAGCATATTGCCGTAGCTCTCTCTGGTTGCAATCTTTTTTACTGTATTATCCGCCATTATCGTTCACCTGCTTTCTCTAACTCAGCGCCAATCTTCTCCAAATCTGCCATGGCAACTGCGAACTCTTCATCATTGGGAGCCTTTCCGTGCCAGTCCACAGCGTTTTCCATAAAGGAAACACCTTTTCCCTTGACACTGTGCAGAATAATGCAGGTAGGCATACCTTTTGTCTCCCTTGCCTCCTTAAATGCTGCTCTCAACTCGTCAAAGTCATGGGCATTCGCATGAATGGTATGGAAATTAAATGCCTCGAATTTTTTATCAATGGGGTAAGGGGAACATACCTCGTCCACCGTTCCGTCAATCTGCAAATTGTTGTTGTCCACCATGACGCAGAGGTTGTCCAGCTTGTGGAATCCGGCAAACATCGCTGCCTCCCAGACCTGACCTTCCTGAATCTCTCCGTCTCCCAACAGTGTGTACACGCGGAAATCTTTTTTGTCCATCTGTGCGCCTAGCGCCATGCCGACCGCTGCGGAGATTCCCTGTCCCAGCGAACCGGAAGACATATCCACGCCGGGGATATGAATACAGGGATGCCCCTGTAAATAGGAACCCAGTTTTCTCAGTGTGGTTAAATCCTCCACCGGGAAAAATCCTTTATATGCCAACGCCGCGTAAAGTCCCGGCGCCGTATGTCCTTTTGACAATACAAACCTGTCCCGATTCTCCATATCCGGCTGTTCGGGATTGATATTCATTTCCTCAAAATATAAAAAGGTAAACACGTCCGCTGCGGAAAGAGACCCACCGGGATGTCCTGCCTTTGCACTGTGAACTGCCCTAATGATTCCCTTGCGAACATCATTCGCATGCTTTTGCAGCTCTAAATTGTCCATTGTAAATACCATGCCTTTCCATATAACCTGCTTTTGACCGCAGGCAACCTATTTTTACCGATGGAATACGGCGACACCAACAACATTTCACCACCCGCCGATTATTCTTCCGCAATTATACTAGCATAGTTCCACCGCCTCGTCCAGTGCCGAGGCAAAAAAACTCATGCTTCCTTCCTATTTGGCATATAGTTTAACAACTTCCCATGCAATAATCAGGTATTTCATTGAAAAAAAAACATAAATTACTCTCCCTGTTCCAACTGCTGCCGGCATGTTTCTTTCTGCTTGTGTTCGCCGGAATTACCGTTTTTCTGTTTACTTATCGAAGGGATGAAAAACTCTACACTGCTTTCACTTCCCGGCTTTTTAGGGAGGAAATGCTCGCAAGCACCCTGAATATACACTACACCCTCGCCCACCCGGAAAATTTCGGCATCTGCGACTACAAGGTGCAGCTTCCCTGTTACAGCAAGCAGGAGGAACTGTACAGTCAGGTGGCAGCCGAAAACGCTCTCGCCTCCCTAAAACAGATTCGGGTCTCCCGCCTGCCCGAAAAGGACGCCTATTCCTATACCCTGTTAAAGCGCTATTTGGAAAACTCCCTGCAAAAAAGCAGCTTTTCCTATTACGGGGAACCCCTGTCCCCTTCCTCCGGCATGCAGTCGCAGCTTCCTATTCTGTTAGCGGAATACACCTTTCGCAGCAGGCAGGACGTGGAGGACTATCTGAAACTGTTGGAGCAGACCGGGGTTTACTTTGATTCGTTGCTCTGCTACGAACAGGAAAAAGCTGCCGCGGGTCTGCTCATGTCCTCTGTCTCCTTGAAAAAAGTAATCTTCCAATGTGACACGATTGTCACAGACGAAGCACTGGAGGAGGGCAGTCATTTTTTGCAGACCACCTTCCGGGAACGATTGCAGCTTCTCTGCGATGCAGGCGAAATTACCGGTAAGGAAGCCCGCTCTTATCTGGCGCAAAATGACCGTCTGCTCAAAACCGTTGTCCGCCCCGCCTATGAGGCATTGGGGGACGGACTCTTGGTGCTGGAAGATTCCTGCATAACTCCCCACGGTCTTGCCGCCACCCCGCAGGGCGCAGAGTATTACCAATATCTGCTTTGCTCCGAAACCGGCTCCTACCGCAGTATTCCGGAGACAAAGGCGTTATTGCTGCAGGCATTTCAGGGCGAATATGAAACCATTCAGTCCCTGTTGGCGGCGGATCCTTCCCTGCAGAATTTCTCAGACAACACCGCTCCCGCATTTCCTTTGGACAGGGCGGACGATATGCTCCGGGACTTGCAGCAGCGGATGCGGGCGGACTTCCCCTCTTTGCCGGCGGCTTCCGGGGAATCTGCTTTGTCCGGGGATTCCGCACTCAGTGGGAAGAACGTCTTACACGGTGGCTCTGCAGCTTCTGAGGATTCCTCCTTGCCCGGCGGCTCTGGGTTCAATGGAAATGCTGTTTTGTCCGGCGGTTCTGCTCCCACCGGGAAGTCTGCTCCTTCGGTGACAGTGAAAGCGGTCTCCCCCAGCCTTGAAAAATACTGCGCTCCCGCCTTTTACCTGACTGCCCCGATAGATGACACTGACAATAATGTCATATACATTAATGAAAAAAACTCACCTGTCGGTCTGGAGCTGTATACTACTCTGGCACACGAAGGTTATCCCGGTCATCTCTATCAGACCGTGTACAGCAACCGCACCTTTTTACAGGAAAATGAGAACCTCGTCCGCAACATTCTGTGGTACGGCGGCTATCTGGAGGGTTGGGCGCTCTATGTGGAGTTTGAGTCCTACGACTATGCCTCCGCTCTGTTGGAGGAGGCAGGCTACTCTGCGGATGCCCTTGACGCACAAATAGAAAGGCATAACCGCAACCTGCAGTTATGCCTTTATTCCCTGTTGGATATTATGATACACTATGAGAACGTTCCTTATTCCAAGGTGGCAGAAATACTTACGGATTTCGGCATTTCCAATCCCGATTCCATCCATGCCGTCTACACTTACATTGCTGAGGAACCCTGTAATTACCTAAAATATTATCTGGGGTACTTGGAAATCTTGTCATTACAGGAACAGGCAAAAACGGCTTGGGGAGACCATTACACCGATTACGCTTTCCACAAATTTTATCTGGACTGCGGGCCCTCTGACTTTTTATCTCTGGAAGAACAACTGGAATCCTATTCCTCCATCATGGATTCCAAATAACCTCTGTCCCACAATAAAATCTTCAGTTTTTTCGCCGCCTCCACTGCCGGGGTTGTAAAATACTGGTTTGTCAGAACCGCCCCTACCATGCGGTCATAGTAATCCCTGCCCGCATATGCCTCCTGCACCGCTTTCACTCCCACGGGAGCCGCATAGCATTTGCACTGTATGGCATAGGTGACGCCGTCCTTCTCCGCCAGAATGTCAATTCCGTAGTCACCGCTTCCTTTTGTGACCTCCACCTCCAGAAAACCTCTCTTTTTCAAAAGGTCTGCACAATAATATTCAAAATCGTGGCCTTCCATCAGGTCAATTTCCGCCGGATATTGCCGCTTCCTGCGGACACAGTGCCATAGGATAAGCCCTGCTGCCGCTAGAAGAAACACCACACCAATTCCTATCCCATAGGAAAGATACGCATCCACTTTGTTTTCGCTCCTTTAACATATCGTTTTTCACTTTCGATTTTATTTTTTCATTGTATCACAGGAGCTGTCCCATTGACAAACCTTCTTTTTCGCCCTATGATACTGTGGAATCCGCAAAACACATTATATAAGGAAGCAATCAAATGGAACAATTACTTTTTAGCTTAAATGCCACCATCCCGATTTTTCTTGTCATGGTAATCGGGTATGTGCTCAAACAGATTCATATGGTGGATGAACCCTTTGTGAAAACGCTCAATAAATTTAATTTTAAGGTAACTCTTCCCGTGCTGATATTCCGGGATATTTCCAGCTCTGACTTTTTCAGTGTGTGGGACACGCGCTATGTCCTCTACTGCTTTCTGGTGACGCTTGTCTGCATTGCCGGCACATGGATTGTCGCCGGTTTCTGTTACAAAGACAAAGCGCAGCTCGGTGAGTTTGTTCAAGCCTCTTACCGCAGCAGTGCCGCCATTCTCGGAATCGCTTTTATTCAGAATATTTACGGCACCTCCGGCATGGCGCCGCTTATGATTATCGGAACGGTTCCTTTGTACAATGTTGCCGCCGTACTGATTTTGTCCTTTACCGGTCCGGACGCCAAGGGTCTGAACCGCGCAGCCTTAAAAAAGACGCTTTGGGGAATCGTCACCAATCCCATTATTGTGGGAATTGTGTTAGGCATGATTGCTTCTGCCTGCCGCATCACCTTCCCCGTTATCCTCTCCAAGACCATCAACCAAATTGCCGTGCTGGCTACTCCCTTAGCTTTGTTGGGACTCGGTGCTGGATTTGAGGGACGCAAGGCATTAAAACAACTAAAACCTACCGCCATTGCCACCGCACTCAAACTGGTTATCTGGCCGGTGCTGTTCCTTCCCCTCACCGTACATATGGGCTTTACCGGGGAAAAGCTGGTTGCCCTTTTAGTGATGTTAGGCTCACCCACCACAGTAAGCTGTTATATCATGGCGAAAAATATGGGACATGAGGGCACACTGACTTCCAGTGTCGTAGTTGCCACCACCTTTTTAAGTTCCGTCAGCCTGACTGTGTTATTGTTTATACTTCGCAGTATGGGGTTGGTGTAAAGGGCAGACCGTCCTCCGTTTCAACATTTCCTGCCATTGGCACATCCGGCGGCACTTTTCGACCGCATATTCGTTGCCAATTTTCTGCGATATATCCGGCGGAACTTGTAAGCTACATCATCCCCGCAAGAATGACGCTGGCGACCGTTCCCACCAGCGTGGACAGCAGCGCCCCCGCAAGGGTAAAGCGCGTCTTTGTCACCTTTGCCGCCAGAAAATAGACACTCATGGTATAAAAAATAGTTTCGGTACAGCTCATGAGAATGGACGTAATCATTCCCGCATAGGAATCCGGCCCGTTTGTTTTAAAAATATCCAATACCAATCCGGTTGCGGCTGAGGAGGAAAACATCTTTACAATCAGAAGCGGAATCAGTTCCGACGGCAAATGCACCATTTCCGTCACCGGGCGCAGTATCACCGCCAGCAGTCCGAAAAATCCCGACGCCCGCAAAATCCCCACCGCCATCATCAGCCCCACCAGCGTGGGCATAATATCGACCACAATTCTCAGCCCGTCTTTGGCGCCTTTCAAAAAGATTTCATATACTTTCATGCCGGATACCATGCCATATCCCACAACAAAGAAAATAATGAGCGGAATAATAATATCTGACATATGTGTCAATACATTCATAAAACTCATCCGGATTGTTATTTCTATACTCTATGTACTTTTTTTCCTAAAAATGACTGGCTTTTATCCTTGAATTTACAGTAGACGATTGCCGCCAGTGTACTGATGGAGGTGGCGACGATGGCAGGTGCGATAATGCACGCCGGCTCGGCGCTCCCGTACTGGCTTCGATAGGCAATCATATTGACCGGAATCAGTTGCAGGGATGAGATATTTAAGATTAGAAAGATACACATTTCGTTGCTGGCGGCACGCTCTTTGGCGGACTCTTTTAAATAGGACGGATTCCCCCGTTCCTCCTCCAGTTTCGCCAGTGCCTCCATGGCTTTTAAGCCCGCCGGGGTACAAGCCCAGCCAAGTCCTAATACATTTGCAATAATATTGGTGGCTATGTAACCAAGTGCGGGGTGACCTTCCGGTATCCGTGGAAACATCAGTTTAAGGAACGGGCGGATTCCGTTTGTCATCTTTTCCACCAGTCCCGCCTGTCCGGCAATCTCCATCAGTCCCATCCAGAGAGCCATAACTCCCGCCATGGTAATACAAAGCGTAACAGCCTCACCGGCGCTGGACAGTGCCGCGTTGGTCACTGCTTCCATGTTGCCGGTGCAGGCTGCATAAATAATTCCCAGTAAAATCATAACTGCCCAAATATAATTCAGCATTAATACGTCCCGCTATCGGTCTTTACCTTATTATATGCAGGCAGTATGTGTTTTCATTTCTCTACTTCACATCGCGGTACATCAAAGCGTATGCGTAGAAGTAGTTTGTAGAGAAGGTAACGGTATTTTCATTTTTGTCCAAATCCTTGCAAATATGGGGAATACCGTCTTTGTCTACACCAACCATGACAAAGCGTCTGTTTTCCTGACAAAATTCCTTGGGAATGGTCAGCGTAATCGTCACGTCTTTTTCGGTCTCTCTGGTGGCTGCATTGCCCCTCTTTTCATCTGCAAAGATGTTATAGGTTCTTGCTATCTTATAACCCGGCAAAGCATTCTCCATAACTTCAATACATTTCAGACCCTGAACGGAGTTATACATCTTAACGCCCTCGTTGAGAGAGGTGTACTCCACAGGGATGGAACAACTATAGCTGTACTGTGCAATCTCCTCCGGTGTCACCGGCTTCCAGCGGAAGATTTCCGTTCTCGCTGCGGTGCCGCCATTGGGCTTGTTATCTCCGGTGTTGTCTCCGTTAGGCTTGTTGTCTCCGGTGTTATCTCCGGCATTGCCGCCGTCACCCGTATTGTCTCCGGTGTTATCTCCGGTGTTGTCTCCGTTAGGCTTGTTGTCTCCGGTGTTATCTCCGGTGTTATCTCCGTCGTCTGCATCGCCACCGCTGACACTGCCGTTAGAAGCTGCTTTCACATCAATATAATCGTAGTTGAGCCAGTCTCCGTTAAAAGTACCTGCTAGCAGGAGTCTGTTATATCCCTCCTGCAAGGTCACGCGGATAGTGGTTGTCACCATATGATCCCATGAATATCCCGCATTCAACAACTGGAAGCTCCGGCTGGGAGCGCCGTTCAACTGGTATACACAGGTCAGGTCGGCACCGTTTCCGTTTCCGGCAACCGTAATGTCATATTCTCCTGCCTTGTCGACAAAAATACTGTAATCAATATAGTTTAACTTGGTGTCTAAAATATCGGAACCGATTTCAAACTGTTTGTAGGTGGCGCCCATACCGCCCACGCCGTTTGCCTCTGCTTTACCGGAATAGAAATCCTGATGCTCGGCAGCCGGATTGTTTGCAGACTTGCAGTCAAAGTCCTCCGCCTCGTATCTCTCCGCTCCGGTCGCTGCGTCTACGCAGACAGGTGCATTGGCAATATCCACATAGTCGATATTCCACCAGCCGCCTCCGAGCGCACCGGACAGGCAGATAACATTCTCTCCCTCTTCCAAGTGCAAAGTCAGTGCTTTCTTGTGTAGCACATCCCACTGGTGGTCATCTCTCACAGCGGGTACGGAAAGTGCCTGTGTTGCGCCGTTGTTCAGCTTATAGGCAACAACTTTGTCGTCATCTCCGTTATAGCCGATTATCACGCGGTAGTCTCCCGCCTGTGCCGCATTTACCGTAAATTTCGCATATGCGATATTGGACCAGTCTGCCGCTACCTGTTCCACGGAAACACTGTCTGTAGACAGTCCGCCGATTGCCTGCCCATTGGAATAGAACTCGTTGTTCTCGTAACTTCCGCCGTTGACAAGCTCTGCCGCCAGTTCACCCTCTAAACGTTTCCAGCCGCTGTATGCCTTGGGAAGATTCTTTATGTCAATCTGTTCTCCGTCACGCACCACGTCAATGTAGTCAACATTTGCCCAGTCATTCTGGTTTTCAATGGTTCCGGATATTTTCAGGTCGTTAAAGCCTTTTTCTAATGTTATCGTAAATTCCGTGCTGTTCATGGAATTCCAAGATGCGCCCGCGTTGTCCAGCGTCAGCAGTTTGTTCTCGCCGTAGTTGACGCAGTATGCCGCTTTCATGCCGTCTGCGCCGTTGCCGTTCCATGCCCATTTCACGATGTAATCTCCGGCTTCGGGAGCATAAATGGTAAAGTCAACATATTTTACATTGGACCAGTTTGCTGCAATGGCTTTCAACTTGGTGTTGGAATTCATATTTCCCACACCCTTGCCGTTGGAGTAGAAGGACTGTGCCTCCACCGAGCCGTTGGTGTTGTAATTTTCGCCTTCGTATCTTTCGCTGCCGTCCTCATTTTTTACAAGAGGATGTTTGATTAAATCAATGCAGTCTAAATTCATCCAGCCATCCCCTACGGTTCCGGAGATGTAAATGGTATTGTTTCCTGCTGCCAGATCCACGGTAATGGGGAAGGTGTGTACCACATCCCACTGACCGTTCTGTACCTGAGGCACTGCAATAACCTGTGCCTGCGTATCACCGACTTTGACTAAAATTTCCTTGTCATCATCTCCGTTGTAGCTCATTACAAGCTGGTAGTTTCCTGCAGTTTCCACTTCCACCTGAAAAGCTACATACTTGATGTTGGACCAGTCAGCCGCCACTTCGTCCATGGAAATGTTGGTGTTCATACCGCCTGCTGCCTGACCGCCGGAGTAAAAGCTCTGCTCTTCCACGCTTCCGCCGTAAATCTGTGCCACTGCGCTGTCCTCAGCCTCATAGCGAATCCATCCGCTGTAGTTATTGTCGGAGATTTCTCCAATCAGCTTGTGATCCATGGTATACACATTGTAGGTTTCCCAGCCGGTAGCGGAGGAACGGTTTGCAATCAGAGGGAATCCCTCTTCAAAGTAGTCCTTCTCCTCTTCCAAATCCTCGTCCACACAGGCAAAAAGCTCTGTTGCCACAGACTTCAAAGCCACGGCTGTTGCGGAGGATTCCATTAACCAGAATTTCTCCGTGTCTGTAATGGTGTCTGCGTTAGCACGCAGTAATTTGTCTGTTTTATCAACACTGACATACTTGTCATTTGCTAATGACTTAAGGCTCACGGTCTTGTCATCATTGTGAATCAGTTCAAATTTCACATCATCGCTGTCACTCATGGTAAAGCCGATAGCGCCCACCATATTGTTTTTGCTGTCGCCGGTGTTGGTCAGCACTCTCTGGGAGCTGTTTCCCAGAAGATAGTAAGTACCTTCTTCAATCTCCGCATACTTGGGCATCATCTGGTTTTCCATCGTATCTGCCTTACAGTATTTGCTGACTGCTTCAATCAGTCCGGTGTTCGGGGTACCCTCGTCGGTTCCAACCTTTTTCCAATATGCCAGAATCTCATCATAAGTTGCGGTTTCCAGATTGATACCGGCATCCATGCTTGCCGGGTGATGATAAAGACCCCAGTTTCCATAGCTGTCCACGGTCTTGTAGGTCCAGGTTGTCCAGTTGATACCGGATTCGGTGAGGAGCTTTAAGCCCTCGTCCCACGCATCCAGATTATTGAAATAACTGAACTCGCCCATGTAACTGGGTACATTGTAATCGGTGTTGCCAATGGAGCTCAACTTGCTCTGCATATTGGCAATCTGATTGCCGGCTGCATTGTCATAATCGTCATACAGGTAATTGTGGTACTCGTACATTACGTTTTCCCAACCGTATGCCGCAGGACTGGGCAGGTCGCCGGGATCCCATACAGCCTCCATAATCACTACATGATCCGCATCCACGCCCCGAATAATGTCATAAACATCATCATACACCGTCCACAGCATTTCATGCAGTTCGTCCGAGGTCTTTGCGGAACTGTAACGATAGGTACAGAAAGGCTCATTCATAATATCATAAGCTGCCACCGCAGGATTTCCCGCATAACGCTTTGCAATAATTTTCCACATATCGTAGAACAATTCCTGATTGTTTGTCGCATTGTCGCCAAACCAGAACTCGGATGCACCTTCCTTGTCATCCCCGCCGTCTACGCCGGAATGGTCACTGCCGTTCTGGGAGCCGGGTGCACCGTGGAAATCAACGATAACATAAAGTCCTCTTTGGGACGCCTGCTCAATAAACCAGTCCAGCTTGGAAAATGCCTCTGCGTAAGGGTCTGCCGCAGTTGCATCATATCCATAGAAATTGCCGTCCTTATCTACCAGCGTTCTCCACCAGAACGGGAGACGGATACAGTTCATTCCCATATCCACACATTTATCAAAGTCTGCCTCTGTCCAATATGCCTGCTCGTAAGCATCAATCAGCTCGTACATCTTCTCTTCGCCGAATCTCTGCTCCAGCATTTTCATAATATCTTTCTGGTCACTTACATTCGTAGTGGATGCGGTCGGTGTCATCCAGAACTCCTGCACGAAATAACCGCCGGCATTGGTACCCCTTAAGTTTACCACATCACCTGTGCCGGATTTATTTTTCAGATTTTTGCCGTCCGCCTTCAGAAAATCATCATCCGTGATGGCAGTTCCCACTTTCGCCTCAGCATGGGAGAACGGAATGGAAGTAAACGCCAGCACGCCTGCCAAAAGGAGCGCAGAACGCTTCATTACTTTTTTCCAACTCTTCATTTTTGCCTCCAAAATTCTTGTTGTCTACTGTTCGGTTCATGATAAAAACGTTTTTATTTGTTTTTACTGTAGCATAGTGTCTGTCTCAAATCAAGCACCAGAATTTTTTTTGGTAAAAATATACAAAAAGAAAAGTAGGAAATCTGTTTCCCAATTTCCTTTTTCTACATTTTGCATAATCACATTTTTTTCACATTTCTGCGCACGTTCTTTGCGCATAGCGAATTTGTGTCAAGTGCGCGCAGACACAAATCTCGTGATTGAAAATTTTTATTTTTCATTCTTTACATAAGAAAAACACATCCCCCGCAAAGGGAATGTGCTTTTCTGTCCCGTTCCTTCTGAGAAAAATTTATAACGTACCCTGCGTAAACAAACTTCTCACATGTGCCACTTCCTCTTCCGTTGCCTTCTCAGCCGGCACATAATAAGATTTTGCCCTTGCAATCTGATAAAGCTCCTCCTGAGACTGCTCACAGGCGTTTCTGAACTGCTTCAGAGTCTGCTTTAACTCAGGATTTTCAGACTGTGCAATCATACCAGCATAGCGAGTCAGTTCCCCGTTAATGCCTGCCAGTGTATCTGCTACCATAATTTTTTCCTGCATTTTCCTATCTCCCTCTCATTCCGATTCTCATATAACCTGTTTACGGCATCCGGCATTTTACTGCAAAAACTTCATAAGCTGCTGCTTATTCTCCATTGCAGACTTTGCCCCTTTTTCAAAAAACTGCTTTACCTGAGAATCTGTGGCTTCCTTGGCATACTCCTGCATTTTGCAGCGGGTTGTATCGTAACCACCGATGAGATGACGCAGATTTTGCAAATCCAGTTCCGAAATATTGCTCATGTTCTCCTCCATTCCGAAGCATTTGCGCTCCTACAACAAAAATGATACATGGCTATTATGAGCACTGCGTCCTGAAAATATTCATATGCTTTCTACTACAATATATTGAGGGTTAATATCCCTTGCAGCCGGTAAAAAATGAACCATCTCATGTTCTGCCAATCCTTTAAAAATTCATACAATTACAAAAAATTGGCAAAAACAGATACCGACACCACTGTCAGTATTCCCGCAACCACGATGGAAAGACTGCTCATAGCTCCCTCGATTTCACCCATTTCCATTGCTTTCGTTGTTCCCAAGGCATGGGCGCTGGTTCCGATGGCAAGTCCCTTTGCGATAGGGTCCTCGATTTTAAAAATTTTGCATACGGTCTCCGCGCAGATATTTCCCAGTATTCCCGTAATGCAGATACACACCACCGTAATCGTCACCACTCCGCCCATCTTATCCGAAATGCCCATGCCGATTGCTGTGGTGATGGACTTGGGGAGCAGAGTCACATACTGCTCATGGTTCAAATCAAAGGCAACGCTGAGAATCAGAATACTGACCATTGCCGTCAGGACACCCGCCGCAATGCCTCCAAAAATTGCCTTTGGATATTTTTTCAAAAGTTCTAACTGCCGGTACAGCGGCACCGCAAGACTGACAGTCGCCGGCGTCAGGAAAAAACTGATATACTTTGCCCCGTTGTTATAGGTCTCAAAATCAATGTGAAACACAAAAAGTACCGCTACAATAATCAGTACCGCAATCAAAAGGGGATTGGCAATCGCCACCTTCCACTTTTTCTTCACCCAAAGTCCGATTTCATAGGCAATCAGGCTGATTGCCACACCAAAGAAAACAGACTGTGTCAATGCCTCTTTCATTCTGCCTGTCCTCTCTTTTTTCTTTTGTTGTCCGTGCGGATAATTCCCTGCGCCACTTTACCGGTCACAATCATAATTAAAATCGTGGACACCACCGTAATGACGCAGAGCGGCAGAAGCATCTGCTCCAATTCCTCCACACTGGTCATGATTCCCACGGTGGCGGGGATAAACATAACGGACATATTTTCCACCAGAAAATCTGCGGCTCCTTCCACCTTTTCCAGCGGTATAATCTTTGTGATTAGTCCAATCAGCATCAACAACAGACCATAGATACTCGCAGCCACCGGCAGGGGAATGAGATATTCCAAAAGTTCTGCAAGAAAAGAAATTGTCAGGATAATGCTGAGCTGTTTCAAGTATTTCATCGTTCTGTCCTTCCTGCAATCTATATCTGGTAGCGGACTACGCCGTATCCATCATCCAGTCTGAAATAGGGACATTCCCTCTGCGTGCCGGACAAAAAACGGTACATCTCGTCCTCGTCCAGATTCACCAGACAGCAATAACATTCATAATCTTCGTCATATATGTAATTGACACATGCGTCACAATTACTGTTTGCCATTTTTCACCACATTTCTGCGCACGTTCTTTGCGCCTACTTTCTTACTCTCACTCTTCCTGTCCGTCATTATCCCCGCCGTGCAGGTACTTATAAATCTCTCTTTTCCCGACGCCGCGGTCTTTCGCCACCTGTTTCATTGCCGTCTTATTGTCCATGCCCTGTCCTTCATACAATGCCATGTGTTCCTCAATGGACATACTGCTCCATGACTGAATGGCTTCGGCTCGGCTTTTCTCCCTGCTCTTTCCTTCCACCACCAGCACATACTCGCCTCTGGGTTCTTCCTCCTCATAGTATGTGAGAGCTTGCGCCAGTGTAGTCGGCATAATCGTCTCAAACTTTTTCGTAAGTTCCCGGCAAAGCGTAATCTTCCGGTCTCCCAAGGTCTGGTACAATTCCTCCAAGGTACGTACCAGATGGTGCGGCGCCTCGTAGAGAATCATGGTGCGGCTCTCCCGCTTCAGTTCCTCCTGCACCTCTTTCTTTTCCTTCTTGTCCGCCGGCAGAAATCCCTCAAAGCAGAATCGTCTCGTGCTCAGCCCGGACAGCGTAAGCGCCGTGATACACGCCGCCGCACCCGGAAGGGAGGTGACATGTACGCCGTTTTCGTTGCACATCCTCACCAGTACTTCTCCGGGGTCCGAAATTGCCGGAGTTCCGGCATCGGTAATCAGGGCAATATCCTGCCCGCTCATAAGCTGCCCCACAAGCTGCTTTGCTTTTTCCACCTTGTTGTATTCGTGATAACTGGTCATGGGGGTGTGAATCTCAAAATGATTCAACAGTTTAATGCTGTTTCTGGTGTCCTCCGCGGCAATCACGTCCACGCTCTTTAAGGTTTCCACCACTCTCGGCGTCATATCCCCCAGATTTCCGATTGGAGTTGCACATAAAAATAAAGTTCCTGCCATTCTCGTTCTCCCACATCAATATCCGTATATCTCTGTGATTTCCGGGGTGTATACTCCCGGACTCTGATATACAATCAAAGGCTTTTCCACCGTCATCCGGGGATTTCCTCCGCGGGTACCCTCTATCAGAACCATGTTCGGCTCCTTATCCACATAGGGGTATACCAGTTTCATCCGTTTTGGCTCCAGTTTGTATTGTGACATACATGTCATGATTTCCGCCAGCCGGAAAGGACGATGCACCATGTAGAAATGTCCGCCCGGTTTCAGCAGCTTTGCCGCCTGACTGACAACATCCTCCAGCGTGCACAAAATCTCATGCCTTGCGATTGCCTTCGGCTCCTCCGGGTTTGTCAGCCCGTGGTTTCCTATCATATACGGCGGGTTACAGGTAATACAGTCAAAAGAAGCAGACGGGAACCGATTGCCTGCTTCTCTTATATCTCCTGTCACTATATCAATTTTGTCCTGCAGTCCGTTCAATGCCACGCTTCTGCGCGCCATATCCGCACTTTCTTCCTGAATCTCCAGTCCGGTCAGGTGGCTGCACTGATACCTTGCCTCCATCAGAATCGGAATGATTCCCGTTCCGGTTCCCATGTCAAGCACTACATCCGTATTCCGCGCGCGGGCAAACCCGCTTAACAGAACCGCATCCATGCCGAAACAAAATCTTCCGGGATTCTGGATAATCTGATAGCCGTTTCGCTGCAAATCATCTACCCGCTCATTCTCTCTCAGATGGATTGCTCTGGTTGTCATGCTTTTGTGATTCCCTTCCTGCTCTGTCCTCATAGTGATTGCGTTTCTGATACTTTCCGTCGCGTCTGCCGTCACGCTTTCCGTTGTAGCGTCCCTCGCGTTTCTTATCGTCCGTCCGGTTGTCTCTTCCCGCATTGGCGTTATTCTCCGCACGGTTGTCCCTGCGGTTTTCTCTTTCTCTTGCGGCACTGAAGTTGTTCTCACCGTGATTGTCCCTTGCGGCGTTGGAATGATTCTCACCGCGGTTGTCCCTGTTTTCCCGATTGTCGCGATTTTCACGGTTTTCCCGATTTTCAGAACGGTCACCCCGACGGTTTCCCTGATAATTTCTGGGTTTGCGGTTTTCACGGTTGTCGCGGTTATCCGGGCGTCTTTCCTGCCTGAACTCCTTCGCCTCCGCTTTCTCCTCCTGTGCCTCTAACTGTATTTCTTCTATTTCCTCCTGTTCCAGGCGCTCTAACTCTTTCATTTCTTCTTTGGACAAATCCATTTTTTCTTTTCTGCCGTGTTTTCTCTTAAACTGGAGCCTGTCCACTTCATATTCGTGAATTTCTTTTTCATCGTTGACGTCGACAATCACCTTTACAAGCTGGCGAAGCACATTGACACTCTGCACTTCCCCTTTCAGTCCGTCGTCCGTTGTCACATAATCTCCCACGTTTGGAAGCCTTCTGTTCAACTCTTCGTAAGTCTCTTCTTCGTTCTTCAAGCAGCACATCAATCTGCCACACACACCGGAAATCTTGGTGGGATTCAGGGACAGATTCTGCTCCTTTGCCATCTTAATGGATACCGGCACGAAATCCGACAGATAGCTGTGGCAGCATAAAGGTCTGCCGCAGATACCGATACCACCCATGATTTTGGTTTCGTCACGGACGCCAATCTGGCGCAGCTCGATTCGGGTCTTAAACACGCTCGCCAAATCTTTTACCAGTTCACGGAAATCAATTCTTCCGTCAGCGGTAAAATAAAAAAGAACTTTATTGTTGTCAAAGGTGTACTCCGCATCAATCAGCTTCATCTCCAAACCGTGCTTGCGGATTTTTTCCAGACAAATCTGAAATGCTTCCTTCTCCCTGCCCTTATTGGCTGCCTCCTGCTCGTCGTCTCTCTCGGTTGCCAGACGAATCACCGGCTTTAACGGCTGAACCACCTTGTCGTCCTCCACCTCACGGTTGCCGGAAACGACGGTTCCGTATTCAATTCCTCTGGCGGTCTCCACAATAACGTGGTCGCCTCTCTTTATCTCATAATTCATGGGGTCAAAGAAATACACTTTGCCCGCAGTGCGAAATCTTACTCCGATTACTTTTGTCATCTATCTACCTCACCTGTTAACATCCGCCGCTCACCCGCGGCTTACCACTCTCGGTTCCCAACTTGGGGACACTGACAATCACTATATTAACATACTTCCCGCAAAAAAACCACCATGACAATCCGCATCAGCCAAACTCTTTAATTGTCAGCATCAAAAGTTCCATGGTCAGTTCAAAATTCACATTGGCATTCAGACGGTTTTTCGCCTTCTCCAGCGCTTCAATCACCGTCTCGATTCCCTCATAGCTGCTCCGTCCCGCGATTTTGCGCAGCGCCTGAATCTCATCCCGGAACACCAAATGATTGACATCATTGGTTGCCTTGAAAAGAAGGACGTCCCGATACCAGATTTCCATAATATCCAGATAATCGCTAACCTCCAGCTTATAGTCGTTAATCTTTTTAATGGCTGCGACGATCTCGTTCAGCTCCATATCCTGTATATATTTTAACAGAGACACCGCCTCTGTCTTGACATTCTCAAAATCCTCACTGGAGGCGAGCATTCTTGCCTTGCCGATATTTCCTCTGGCAAACGCCACGCAGACCTCCGCCTTGTAGTCCGGCACCTGCATTTCTTCCATTAAATATTTTCTGACAAGATTGTCAGCTACCGGCTTCATGTTTAATACCACGCATCTGCTCAAAATGGTGGAAAGCAAGGAGTTGACATTGGTGGTGAGCAGCAAAATTACCACATATTCAGGCGGCTCCTCCAGCGTCTTTAAAATGGCATTCTGCGCCTGCACCGTCATCTTTTCCGCTTCATTGATAATATATATTTTATAGGGACTGCTGTACGGTTTGATGGCTACATCATTATTGACCTGTGCCCGGATGTCATCCACGCTGATGGTATTGGGTTTTTCGTGGGTCACTCTGATAATATCCGGCTGGTTATCGGATAATGCCTGCTTACAGGAATGACACTTCTGGCAGGGATTTACCCCTTCCTCCTCACACTGCAATGCCATGGCAAAAATTCTGGCAATAAATTCCTTGCCGGAATATTTTTCTCCGTTGATAATATACGCATGGGAAATTTTCTTTGTTTCCAGTGCGTTCTGCAAATGCCCCTTAATCTGTTCCTGTCCGATAATATCCCGAAAATCTGCCATATCCGCTCCTCGTTAAGTAAAAATATCCAACAACAGTCCTCTGATTTCTCCGATTTTATTTAAGATGGCAAGGTTATCCTGTTCATCCTTCATCAATTCCTGTGCCAGCTGATCCAAATTTTCATCCACCAAACGGATGATTCCGTACACCCTGTGGCGTCCGCGCCTGTCCAGAAAATTCTCTCTGGAAAAGGAGTGGGACCTTGTCACGACCTCGTTCAAAAACTCTTTTACCAGTCCCCTGTAGTGCCGCATATCCTTTACGTCCCGGCGCTTGGCGAGCTTTTCGCCCTCCTCGGTAATCTGTTCCATCAGACCTGCCAGCTTTTCCTGCAGTTCCGCTTCCTGTATATGGCTGGCGAGCATGAATTTAAAGCTGCCGTCAGTGGGCGCTGCCTGTTTCGTCTGCTCCACCGGCACGTTCTGCGTTACCTGATTCACTTTAATATCCATTCTCCCACCTGCCTTTCCGTCACGGCTTTTCGCTCTGTATAACTGATATATCGGTCACTGTGACCTCAAATATTATCTTTTATGTAAGCTCTGATTTCTTCGATACACTCTTTCAGGGTATCGTTGCAAAAGCGTGCCACATTGCCCGCCTCCGCTATCTTTTCCTCCGAAAAATCTTTGCTGTCCGCCAGAAATCTGCGGCACATCTCCTCGTACTTCGGCTGTGGCTGTCTGCGCTCTCTGTCCAACGCCCGCTGCAGCCGCACGCCGTCGTCCACCTCCACTAAAACGGGCAGGACATTGCTTTTTCCGAAATACGCACTCAGCTTGTGGTATGCCTCCAGCGTGCCAATCACAAGATAACTTTTGTGCTCCAGTTGAATCTGTCCGTCATCCACCGTGAAATAGCGCCACAGTCCATACACCGTGTCGTACGCTCTGTCCTCGATGACCTTTCCCGAAGCCTTTAACTTTTGGAAATTTTCTTCATCCGTAAAAAAATATTCCACCCCATTCTCTTCACCCTCACGAATGGGGCGGGTCGTATATGGCACGATAGTTTCACATCCTATCGTGCCATCCTCCAGCAATTCTTTGAAAATAGTGTCCTTCCCCGTGGAACTTTTTCCCATAAGACATACGATTTTGCCCATTATTTTACCTCAACGACGCGAATCATATTCGTTTTACCCACGATACCGAGGGGTACGCCCGCCGTGATTACCACCACGTCTCCGGCTTTCACATAGCCTGCTTTTTTCGCTTCCTCCACTGCGTCATTGAACAGTTCTTCCGTTGTCTCCTCTTTTTTAATCAACACCGGATTCACGCCCCACAGCAGGTTCAACTGTGCGCAGACTCTCTCACTCATGGCACAGCCGATAATAGGGCAGCTCGGCTTGAACTGGGAAATGGACGCTGCGGTAAAGCCGGACAGCGTTACCGTGATAATGGCTGCTGCCTCCAAATCCATTGCCGTGGAACAGGTTGCATAAGCGATTGCCGTTGTAATATCCTTTTTGTCATCCGTACAGCGCAGATTCATTCTTCTTCTGTAGTCAATATCCTTTTCTGCACTCTCCGCAATTCTCGCCATGGTCTTCACGGCTTCCACCGGATACAGTCCGGCAGCGCTCTCCCCGGAAAGCATGATTGCGGTGGTTCCGTCATAAATGGCATTGGCAATATCCGTTGCCTCCGCTCTGGTCGGTCTGGGATTCTTAATCATGGACTCCAACATCTGGGTAGCGGTAATAACGTGCTTACCCTTCTTGTTCGCCATCTTAATCATCTTTTTCTGTAAAATAGGAACTTCCTCCAACGGAATCTCCACGCCCATATCTCCACGAGCCACCATAACGCCGTCGGATACGTCCAGGATTTCCTCCAGATTCTGGATTCCCTGCATATTCTCAATCTTTGCAATAATTTTCATATCGCTTCCGCTGTCTTTGAGAATCTGTCTGACCTCCAGAATATCCTCCTTGGTTCTCGCAAAGGAAGCCGCCAGAAACTCAAATCCCATCTCCGCACCAAACACAATATCCTCTTTATCCACTTCGCTGATATACGGCATGGAAAGAATGGCACCGGGCACATTCACGCCCTTGTGGTTTGACACAAAGCCACCGTTAATGACATTGCAGACAATCTCCTCGCCTTTGATGTCCGTAACCTGCATTTCAATCAGACCGTCGTCAATGAGAATGGTTGTTCCCACCGATATGTCGTTTTTCAGATTTTTATAAGATATGGTTGCCTTCTCGGCAGTTCCCATCATTTCTTCCGTGGTGAGAATAAAAGTCTGACCTGCAACCAGCTCTACCCTGCCCCCTTCAAAATCGCGGAGACGGATTTCCGGTCCCTTGGTGTCCAACATGGTTGCTACCGGAAGTTTCAATTCCTCTCTGACTTTCAGCACTCTCTCAAACTTTGCCTTCTGCTCCTCGTGCGTTCCGTGGGAAAAATTGAAACGTGCCACGTTCATTCCCGCAAGCATCAGTTCCTTCAACCGTTCCTCGCTCTCACTGGCAGGTCCGATTGTACAAATGATTTTTGTCTTTCTCATTCTATTTTCCATACCTTTCCGTCAGCCCCCTGTCTCTCTTTTCGTTCTCACACCCTGATTATCTTAATGTGAGTAATACCATTTACAGTTTCTACTCCCTGAACCTTCAAATGCTGCTTCTCATAAGCTAAAATCTGATTGCATTTCTCCCCGGTCAAAACCTCCCCCGGTACCAGCAAAGGTATTCCGGGCGGATACAGATTGACAAATTCACCGACTGCTTTTCCCACTGCTTCCTGCAAAGGTATGCTTTCCCCCGGCATATCCCAGGCTTTGCTGAGCGGAATCACTGCAGACTCCGCGGAATCATTTCCTTTTATTACAGTGGAATCGGTTTTTGGCAAATCCGGTGTCAAACCGCCGTCCCGCATCTGCCTGTCAATGTCCAAAAGCGCATCTGTCATTCTGCTGTATGCTTCCTCCCCGTCCGATATGGTAAACATTGCAAGGCAATATGTTCCGGCTGCCATCTCCAATTGTAAATGATACTTCTCTAATAGAATATCATATAATGTCTGTCCGGACAAACCAAACTTTTTCGTGGAAATCACAAGCTTTCCAATATCCTGCTTCCCTCTCTGCCAAGGCAAGAATTTCAGACACCTGCACGCTGATAATCGCTCCAGCATACTTTCGTATTGCCGTTCAAACTGTTCAAAAAGAGTATCGCCCCTCTTTTCCATGATGGTCAACGCATTATCGATACTTGCCATCAGAACATAGGATGGGCTGCTGGACTGGTAGATATGCAGAAAACGCTTTAATCTGTCCCGGTCTATCAACGACCCGTTCACATGTAAAAGGGCGGTCTGTGTCATGGACGGCAGCGTCTTATGCAGACTGTGAATGACTAAATCAGCACCGGACTGACAACTGTTTTTCCCCAACTCCTCTCTCCATCCAAGATGGGCTCCGTGCGCTTCATCCACAATCAGCGGAATTCCCCTATCGTGCACAACCTTTGCAATTTCCCCGATGGAAGCAATCCTTCCTTCGTAGGTAGGTGAAACCAGTAAAACTGCTTTGATATTCGGCTGACTTTTCAATGTGTCATACACCTGCGAGGGTTTAATGACTCCATTGATATCATACTCCTCCAAGACCTCCGGATACAGATAAGAAATCGTTAAATTTCTAAGATATGCTGCATGATATGCTGATTTATGGCAATTTCTTGCCATCAGAATGTGGCCGCCCTCCGGTACTGCCGCGCTGACTGCGCTTAAAATACCTGAGGTGCTGCCATTCACCAAATAAAAACTCTCCTCGGAACCGTAGAGCGCTGCTGCCTTCTGCTGCAGCGTAAGTAAAATTTCTTCTGCCTGATGCAGATTGTCGAAGCCTTCTATTTCCGTAATATCCATCTGTATCACCTGCTCAGGTATTTCTCCGTATATTCTTCTCTTATGCCCCGGCATATGATACGGATAGTAATCCGACGCCGCATACTGCTTCAATTTATCATATAAATGCTCCACTTTTTAACCGGTCTCCCCTGTTCTTTTATCCCGTAATTTCTGTATGATGGCTCCATGTCCTTTGTGGAAATGAAAAGTCTCCATCAATGAACACCACTTATCCGCCATGGTGACAATCCAGCCCTCCCGGTATACCGGAGGCACAATGGTAAGGGGCCACATATGCTTCTTGATAATATCCTTCTCCCTGTCCGTCAGGCGATATTCCTTGGAAGCGTTCCGCAGTGCCCTGCCGGGATGGTAAAATCCGTGCAGATTGTGCGGGCTGATATGGTCCTTGTCATGCCAGTCATATAAAAAGTAATCGTGAAGCAACGCCCCTCTGACCAATTCCCGACGATTGCAGGGAATGTGCAAGCGGCGGCTGATTTCCAAGCTGCATTTGGCAACATTCAGACAGTGGCTGTTCACCGTCATGTTGCCATGCTGGATATGCTCCCTTGTCTTCCGGAAATTCCGGGACTGCAATATATCTGCCGCGTTCCGGCGTATTTCTCTCCGAAGCCTTCTCTGTTCTTCAAATTTTTTCTTCCAGCGCTCCCTGTCCTTGGGGGAACGTCTCGCAATACTTCCCGATTTCATAATTTTCCCCTTTTTCCAACTGCTCTTGTTAGATTTATATAATCCGCCATGAAATGGCGGCAAGACGGCTGCCCTTGCCGGCTTGGGATTCTGCTTTTGCAGAATCATTATATTACGAAACGTTCCACTTTTCAATTCCTACGCCCTTTATTGAGGGATTGTATCTATATGAAAATTCATAAATCCCATATCCATAAGCATCTTTTTATGTTTATGAAATACAAGTATTCAATAGCATTGATATATAACAGAAAGCACACGGATAGTAAGTATCTCTATTCGGTAACTAACTAAAGGAATTAAATAAACCAAGAATGCAGTAAAATTAACATTCTTGGTTTCCTAAAAAGTGAGGCATCGGGGATTCGAACCCCGGACAACTTGATTAAAAGTCAAGTGCTCT
>ERZ857629.305-NODE-305-length-72724-cov-7.536625_pt1 | contig 72724 bp, 64 predicted proteins | sample MGYA00519700_ERZ857629 | MGnify/ENA primary metagenome ERZ857629 (study PRJEB31778, sample SAMEA3449351) | human gut metagenome | biome: human gut; feature: human-associated habitat; material: faeces | place: United Kingdom | collected 2010/2012 ... | reverse complement strand
TACAAAGGCATCCGCATGAGATGTCAGGGATCAAGGTGAATTACCGAACACAGTTGATCTACACACTTCGACAGAACAAACTTTTTATCAATAGAGCGAATCGGGGGACTTACCAGCGCGGGGCTGTGGGGTAGCTTGGTATCCTTGTAGGTTCGGGACCTATTGACCCCGGTTCAAATCCGGGCAGCCCCACTCATGTCGGTTCTTCACATCCTTTCCATTGTTCCAGATTGTTGCGGATCGGATTGTAGTTGATTTATCAACTACAATCCCGTATCTACATACGACGTAAGAAGACCGGTCTAGAATACAGGGATAAACCGTCCCCTCCGTGAAAAACATTATACGCCTTCCACCCGGATACTTCCTTCCGACAATGACAGGAAGACCCATACAGGACCTCGGCAGCCTCCATATCATGACCGCCGAAGACATCCCCCGGTTCGCAGCATGCACCGCCGAGGCCTACCGCGGATACCCGCTCTTCGACCACCTGTTCGGTCCTGTGTACAGCCCCTCCGCCGTAGAAACCATCTTCGGCGCGTCCATAGGTGCTCCCGCGGCCTATTGGGCGTCTCGGACACGGCCGCCGCGAATGTGGTGGCCCTGTTCCTGCCGCCTGGGGCCAAAGGTCCATCCACCGTAGGATTCCTCGCGCACGGAGGCCTGAGACTCCTCGTCTCCGCCGGTCTCGGCACCGTGAGACGCCTGTCCGCCTACGAATCCTACTGCAAAGAGGTCATGGGAAGACACACCGACGGGGATACGTGGTATCTTTTCAACCTCTGCGTAAGACCGGAGTACCAAGGGAAAGGGCTCTCGTCGAAGGTCATAAGGCCTGTCCTGGAGCACATAGGGGACAGAGGACAGAGATGCTACCTGGAGACCCAGAAGGGATCCAACGTCGGCCTTTACGAGCATCTCGGCTTCGAGGTGGCGGAGGAGGGCACGGTACCGGGTTCGGACATCCCCATTTCGCCATGGTCTGGGAAAGCGGAAGACGGTGACACCGGAAAGGAGTCGCATGCAGAGATCGTTTGGAGTCGTGCAGAAGTATGCATCGGCGACCCTGCAGACCCGGCACGATCCGAATGTGCCAGCGATCCCGAATGGATACATCAGGGTCCGAGGACCGTGACGGCCACGACGTACACCCCGTCGTTGCGCAGATAGGAATACTCCGTAAGACCGCATATGACGCACAGGACGTCGGGAATCCTGCTCGCCCCGTGCTTCTCCAGAGACTTCCTGAAATCCAGGAGGTTCTTGGCCGCATCCTCGATCTGGTTGGCCCCCAGTTTTATCTCGAACGCACCCCACCTCCCGTCGGGAAGCTCCACTATGGCATCCACCTTCCTCCCGGAGTCGTCACGGTAATGGAACAGTCCCGCACCCATGGTCTCGGCATATATCCTGAGGTCGCGTTCGCAGAGCGCCTCCAACAGATACTCCGTGGTCACAAGGTCATTCATCAGGCGGTCCTTCCCCGCCCCTAACGCAGCTGCGGTCAGGGAAGGGTCAGCCAGATGCCTCTTGGCCGTCTTCCCGACCTTTATGCTGGACCTCATTTCCGGATCGAACGCAGGCTGGTCGTCCGTCAGGAACATATCGCGGAATACACCCAGATAGTCTATGGCCGTGTCATATGACACCGCGCTCTCCGACCCTATGGTCCTCCTGGGTAGGATGAGGGGTCCGTACCTTTCGAACGGTACGCACGTGTCCCTGCAGACCTTGGTGACCGGAGAAGGGATGCACTCGCTACGCGCAAGTGCCTTCAGCACGGATTTGACGTTGGATTCCTTCCTGCGTATCCCGCCGAACACCGAGGCATCATGGACGGAACACTCCAGATAACTGCGGACGAACCCCACCCTGTCCTCGGACGAGAGGCCGATGCACCCCGGCCATCCGCCGCCTATTATGAGGTCCACGAGACGTTCCAGAGAGACAGGGTTCTGCACGAACTCCATCGATCCGCCCGACATGATTGTCCTGAGGGATACCGATCCGTCGGAATCCCCCGACTCGTACAGGGACATCGGACGCATGCGTATACCCATCATACGTCCATTGCTTTTTTCGATCAGGGAACGTGACGTCTGAACGGACGACGAGGTCGATATCGGACCCCCATTCTCAAGGGGCGTGTCCCGTTCGGATCCTGCGATGGCCTCTGTCCCGGCAACGTCTTGATACGCATCAATAGGGTGCGGTCCAGAGGATACGGTCTGCATATCCATGGCCCTTGGCCAACATATGTCGGCATCCTTGGAAATGGAATGGCCGTCCGAATATGCCAGACCCGTCCATGTCTTGCCACATCCCCTCGGTCCTTCGATCACTACCCCTCCGAAAGAACGTAGGGACTCCTCCACCATCCCATCCACGAGTCTGGATCTATATCCTTCGGGTCTCACAACCATATGACAGGATAAGAGTTTCCGATATATCCATTCCTAATGTTTCGGAAAATCCATTCCTAATGTTTCGGAAATAAGACCGATAAGTAACTTAAAATATGTTATATATGTCCCGCATCCACACCGTTCGGACGAGACGCACACCGGATGTAATGTAGCGGAGGATCAATCCGCATCCAATCTCCCGTCTACCACGTGGTCCTCGCCGATCATCCTCGACAGGACCGTCCTCGCGGCCTTCACGCTATCTTCCCCTCCGTTGGACGCCGTGTAGTACATCAATACCGTCACGTCATAGCCGAGGTCGAAGAAGTCCGCCGCGTTCTTCAGGACGCAGCAGTCGGAATCCAGTCCCGCTATGTACACCCGGTCCACCCCGTTCTCGTGGAAGTAGTCGTTGATCCTCTGGCACACTGCGGAGTAACCGTTCTTCTCCTCGACCCCGTCGGCGGCCTCCTCCACGAAATCCAGGACGTCGGTGTCGAGAGAGGACATCATCCCCCTCCATCCCATGTGCCTGACGAAGGGGGAACCTGGCCTGTTGACGAACTTGGTGGCCACGATGTGGTCGAATCCCATGCGTACAAGCTCCTTCAGCCTCGGGACCACGTATTCCGTCCTCTCGGTGACGAATCCCTTCTGTACGTCGATGAGCAGAAGACAGTCGGACATATGCTCCGTATATTGTCGGGCATCTTTGAAATACATTGCACCGGGGATCCCGTGTAGACATCCTTTTAATCCGCCGTCCGCTTCCGCAGTGACCATGAAGGTACTTCTGGTCAACGGAAGCCCCCATGAGAGGGGCTGCACCTACACGGGCCTCTCGGAGGTCGCCGGGAAGCTCGAGGAGGAAGGGGTGGAGACTGAACTCTTCTGGATCGGCACCGGGGACATATCGGGTTGCAGAGGCTGCGGCGCCTGCAGGAAGGGCAGACGCTGCGTCATAGAGGATTCCGTGAACGACATCGGGGACAGACTGGACGAGTTCGACGGCATAGTCTTCGGATCGCCCGTGTACTACTCCGGTCCGGACGGACAGCTGTGCTCGTGGATGGACCGTCTGTTCTACTCCAATCAGAAGAGGATGTACGGGAAGGTCGCCGCGGCCGTCGTCAACTGCAGGCGCGGAGGGGACTCCGCCGCCTTCCAGCGCATGAACCAGTACTTCCTCATGTGCAACATGGTGGTCCCTGGATCCCAGTACTGGAACCAGATCCACGGGTTCACCCCCGAGGACGTCATGAAGGACGAGGAAGGGCTGCAGACCATGCGCACTTTGGCCCAGAACATCGCATGGGTCCTGAAGTGCATGGAGGCCGGCAGGAAGGCCGGCATATCTATGCCCGTGTACGAGAAGTGGACCCCCACCCACTTCATCCGCTAATACCGCCACGGTCAGACACGATGTGCCAGACTCCTGACCCAGGCACGTCCGCGGACGTACTTGCTCACCTTCTCCTCCGAGAACAGGTAGTCGTCGACGAGGGTCGAGACCAGCCTCATCATCTGACGGTCGTCGCCTATGGGGCGGTCCATGGACTCGAACTCCAGTTCGTAGACCGGTACGCTCCTCTTCCCCGTGGCCGGGTCGCGGAAGACCACCCTGTCGAAGTCCATGGTGTATCCCATCGCCTCGGAACGGACGGGACATCTTATCCGGGACACATCCACACGGACCTTGGGGATGGGATCTATGTCATAATGACCCAGATACCTGTCGGCGTGGTCCTGCAGGGCCTTGATGCGGTCCATTCCCGGGATGTTGAGTACCTCCGTCTTCACCTGCCTCCTGGACAGCCCCATACCGTTGGTGACCCCCGGAAGCTTGAGGATGACCGCACCCATCATCCCCGAATCCCTGTATCTGAGCGAGACGTGCTTCGAATCGAACGTATCTCCGACATCGGTGTAGTAGTCGTCGATGTAGCGGATATCCTCCCGCTCCCCACACCGGAATCCGGTTTTCGAAAGGACGGCCCCTATCATCCTCATCGCATCCGCTGGGTCTTCCGAAAAGGCGAAGATCCCGCCGTCGGAGTAAAGCTTAATCTCGTTCTCCGTGCGGATGTCTGTCATGGATAGGTCATCATCGTACTGGAATAAATACGGCGGGACGGTCAGAGGGCCCCGTCCCGCAGAAAGGCTTTTCGTCCTGCGGCACATGGCAGGACTCCGGCGGCCAGAACCTCGAAACAGGGTGAAAGAGGACTGCGGCCGCCGTGGATGAAACATCCGCCCATGAGGAGATAAATAGGATTGCGAACATTTTCATCCTCTGGGTCTCCCGCCCGCAAAGGGCGGGAGCATGGGTTTCAGACGCGGGATTTGATCGCATCCACCATGGCGCGGATGTTGTCTGCGGGCGTTCCGATCGGCACCCCGCATCCGGCGGATATTATATCGAATCCTGCGTCGGCGGAGGCGTTGGCCGCATCCGCCACATCCTTCGGGGTACCCTTGAACAGGGGGAAGGCGCAACCGACGTTCCCGACGAGGACGCCTCTGTCGTCGGCGATCTCCACCGCCTCCTTCGGAGGGACCTTCTCCTCCACGGATATCCCCGTGGCCCCGGTGTCGTACATGTACGGTATTATCCCCCTGGAGTCCCCGCATATGTGCAGGATCGTCATCCCCGGGAGGTCTCCCAGTGCATGCTTCACGAACTGTCCGCTCATCTGCGGGAAATCGCTCGGCGACAGGATGTCGGTGGATGCCGACGGCTCGGACATCTGGACGACGTCGGCCCCGTTGGCCAGGAGGGCCTCGCCGAAGGCACGGCAGTAAGGTGCTACCGCCTTCACCCATTTCTTGGCCCTCTCGGGGTCCGTCCACACGCTGTATATGAGATTCTCCGCATTCAGGAGGTGCCCTGCGAGGGTGAACGGTCCGGTGTTCCCTCCGACCACCACGTAGTCCTTGCCATGGGTCTTGTGCATGATCCCCATCGCATCGACGGCGGTCTTCACCCTGCCGCCCTTGACGAAGTCTTCCACCGGCATGAATTCCTCCATCTTCTCCGGCTCGTCGAACAGCATCTTCTGGGGGTCGTACGTGTATGGGTGGGAGAGGATCATGGGGGACGACGTCTTGCCGCCCATCCTCATCTTGCAACCGAGTCTCTCGGCCTCCTCCGTCAGGCAGAACCCCGCCCTCACGGACTCCAGACCGAAGTAGTCCGCCTGGGCGCAGCCCAGGGCGGCCATCTTCCGGGGGTCCGAGTGCGCCTCGGGCCACGAGGCCCCGCAGGCGTCCATCATGTCCACCGTGTCGCATGTGGTGAACACCGCCACCGGAGGCCTGTCCAAAGGCTCCTTGTGCATGGCGGCCAGTACCCTGTCCCTGCAGCTCATCGCCATCTCACATCACCTCCTTGAGCCACTTGACGCAGTTCTGAGCATCGGAATCCCTGTGGTCCGCCCCGATCTCCTTCGCGAACCCCTCCGTCGTCGGAGGTCCTCCGATGGTCACGGTGCAGTTCCCCCTGTACCCGTTGTCTACGAGTGCCTTCACCGCGGCCGCCATGTTGTCCATGGTAGGGGTCATGAGGGTGCTCAGACAGACCACGTGAACCCCTTTATCCTTCGCCGTATCCGCTATGAGATTCGGCGATACATCCTTCCCCAGGTCGTCCACCACGTACCCGGAGGCGGTCAGCATGGTCTTCACTATGTTCTTGCCGATGTCGTGTACATCTCCCTGGACGACCGCAGTCTCGGCCTGTTTGGTATCCTTCATGTCCGCCTTGGGTATGGCGGGCAGGAGAACATCCAGGCCGTTGTACATCGCATGGGCGGCCACCAGGACCTGCGGCAGGTACATCTTGCGCTCGGCATAGTTGTCGCCGATCACACCCATCCCCACCACGAGGCCTTCGTTGATGGCCTCCACCGGGTTCAAACCCTCTTCCAAGGCGCGTCTGGCCGCCACGGTCGCACGATCGGGGGCACATGCCACGACCGCATCCACGAGTTCTTTGAGTAAGGCTTTCTTATCCATTCTAGTTCCTCCAGCAGAAAGACCGGCAGGATATGCCGTCCCCCCACTTGATAAATCAATCTTAATCGGAGACGATAAAGGATACTACGAACCGTTCGTATCGTATGACAACATATGAGGAGCGGCGGCGGGCCCGGCTAGGCCCGCCTGATGAGGAGATCCCGCGGTCCGAGAATACCGCGAGCAGGAGCCGCGGGAATCCGCGGCCTCTGTAGGTAATATCATCCATCCAACATATAGAAGAAACTACGAACACGTTCGATTCCGAGCGATATTGCGGAAAAATAGAGGGGTATGCCCGCTCCGGGGCACCCCCTTATGTACAGTTTATAAAAGAACTCAATTCCTGCGGGCCGACTTGTCGGACCCGTCTATGTAATTACAGATGAGCTTCCTCTCGGCCGTCCTCAGCGCCACGTTGAGGGTGGACTTGGAGCATCCGAGGATCTCGCACAGGGCGTCGAGGTCCATCCTGCGGGGGACGTTGTAGTAACCCCTGTCGAAGGCGGCCTTGAGGTACTTCTCCTCCTTGGGCGTCAGAGTCATATCGTCCCCGAACTTCCCTCCGGCCTGGAACTTGACACGGTATCCGTACTCCTTCAGGGAGGCGATGAGCTTGTGGACGGTCACGCTGTCGGGACCGGCTATGGTCCACTCCACGATGTTGCCGTCCACGGGGACGGAGGACATCAGGAAGCACTTGCTCTTGCTGATGAGCGAGCAGATGTAGCAACTCCTGTTGGTCACCATGGCGGTGTAGTGGGTGGAGCTGATCCTCTCGATGGTGCAATCGCCGAGGTCGGTGGAGGTCACGCCCTCCGATATCTCGGTCTTCCCGTCGGTGAATATGCGGATCATGGAGATCCCCTCCCCGTCCTCTGTCGAGGAACACTTCAGGACCTGCAGGGATATCCCATCGTTCGTGTGGTCCACGGGGACCATCTTGCGGCACGGATGCTCCTCGTAAGGCATACTTCTATCAATCATCAATCTGCAATAATACAATTGTACCGCACCCCGTTGTCTTTCTAACGGAATATGTATCTGTCCCGTCCATAAATATGGTTGTCGGTATGGATGCTGGATGGATATATTGTATGCTTGGATGAAAACATCCGTAGGCCGCTTCCCCGTACGTCCGGACGACGGCACCTGCTCCGAGGACCGCAGGAAGACATCGGGACCCAGAGTGAAAAGAAGAAAGGAGACCGTCCCCCGGAGGGGACGGGTCGTGTTCACTGTTGTTTCGCGGCGGCAGCGTCCACGTAGTCCTTCCAGACCTTCTCGAGGTCGGGCCTCTGGACGGTCTCGATGACGTACTTGGCGAACTCCTCGCCGGTGGCACCGGTGTCCCTGCCGGTCATGACGAGCCTCTTCTCGAACTGGACGCAGACGTCGAGGGCCATGTCTAGCTTCCTGGCCTTCTCTACCTCCCCGATATGCTCGAGCATCATGGCGACGGCCTTGATCATGCTGCAGGGGTCCGCATACTTGGCACGGCCCTCGTCGACCATCCTGGGGGCGGACCCGTGGATGGCCTCGAACATGGCATACCTCTTACCGATGTTGGCCGATCCGGCGGTACCGACGCCTCCCTGGATCTGGGCAGCCTCGTCGGTGATGATGTCCCCGTACAGGTTGGGGAGGACGAACACACGGAACGCGGACCTCCTGGCGGGATCCAGGAGCTTGGCGGTGGTGATGTCTATGAACCAGTCGTCCCACCTGACCTCGGGGTAGTCCTTGGCGACCTTCTCGGCGATGTTCAGGAACTTCCCGTCGGTGGTCTTGATGATGTTGGCCTTGGTGATGACGGACACGTAGTTGGCACCGGATTTCTTAGCGTAGTCGAAACCGGCCCTGAGGATCCTCTCGGTACCCTGGGTGGTGGCGACGCAGTAGTCGATGGCGAGGTCGTCGGTCACGTTGATCCCGTTGGAACCGACGGCGTAGGAACCCTCGGTGTTCTCCCTGAAGAACCTCCAGTTGATCCCGAGCTCGGGGACGGAAACGGGTCTGATGTTGGCGAAGAGGTCGAGCTCCTTCCTCATGGCGACGTTCGCGGACTCGATGTTGGGCCACGGGTCCCCCTTCTTGGGGGTGGTGGTCGGACCCTTGAGGATGACGTGGCACTTCTTCAGCTCCTCCATGGTGTCGTCGGGGATGGCCTTCATGACCTCCACACGCCTCTCGATGGTGAGCCCGTCGATGTTCCTGACCTCGACCTTGCCGGCCGCGATCTTGTCCGCCAGGAGGAACTCGAGCACCTTCCTCGCATCGTTGCAGATGTAGGGCCCGATACCGTCCCCGCCGCAGACGCCGATGATGAGCTTGTCGAGTTTGGAGTAGTCGGTCCAGTCGGGTTCGTTCTTCAGTCTCTCGACCCTTTCCAGCTGCTTCCTGAGAAGTTCGCCGTACTGTTTCTGGGCCGCTTCGATGGCTTTCTCGTCAACCATGTTTATCGTCCACTTCATTGGAATCGTGATTTTAAAACTATGCGTAACGGATGTAAACAGGCCCGGATGACCGGGGGACGGCCATTCCTGGCCCGTCCCCTCACCGAACCTCCTTTTGAACCCCGCCGCATCGCCGATGTCGTGTACTATGTCGATACCGCATCCGTAACCGACAGGATATGGGCCGGCCCCCGTCTCATAAGGCTGGGAGGGAAGACTCGGATGCGATCGCCAGGACCCCCTTCGTTCCTGCAGGGATGGACACCGGACCGACGACATGGGAGGGGAAAGGCATACGGGTCAGACAGGGGGTCGTCCCAATCCAAGGATGCGTAGTACGGGACGGCCTCTCCTCCGGACCAATATTTTTAACCGAGGCTCCCTTCCGGGACCCAGTATGCTTTTCAGAGCCGAATCAGTCACCAAGGCCTTCGGGCCCAACAAAGTACTCGTCGACGCCAATATCCAGATCAACGAGCACGACGCCATCGGACTGATCGGCGTGAACGGGGCCGGGAAGTCCACATTCATAAAGATCCTCCTGGGTATAGAGCCCTGCGACACCGGGGAGATCACCTGCCGTTCCAAGAACATCGGGTATCTGGAACAGTTCGCCGAATCCTCCCACGTGCCGGTCAGGGAGGTCCTGGGCCGCCCCTACGGGCACATCGAGAACATCCGCCGCCGCATGGCCGCCATCGACGAGGAGATGGCCAACGGAGGGGACCTGGACTGGAACGCCCTCGCCACCGAGTACGCCGACCTGGAACAGAAACTGGCCAACTGCGACGTGGCCGACGAGAACAAGCTCAGGGACGCCCTGGAGCAGGTGGGTCTCCCGGCCGACATGATGGACAGGTTCATGGACACCCTCTCAGGAGGCGAGAGGACCAAGGTCATGCTGGCCAGGATCGTCGTCCAGGCGGAGGAGTGCGACATCCTCGTCATGGACGAACCCACCTCCCATCTGGACATAGACACCATCGAGTGGCTGGAGGACTACCTCCTCCGCAGCCACTGCGCCGTACTCGCCGTCTCCCACGACCGTTATTTCCTGGATAAGATGGCCGTCCGCATGGTCGAGATCGAGAACGGGAAGACCCGCGAGTACAAGGGGAACTACTCCCAGTTCGTCATGAAGAAGATGCTGGACCTCCAGAGGCAGGAGCGCGAATGGGAGAAATACAACCAGGCCAAGCGCACGCAGGAGGCCATAGCGGAACGTCTCAAACACGACCAGTGGTACGCGGCCACCTACAAGACCAGGGAGAAGATGATCGCCAAGATGGAGATCAAGGAGAAACCCGAAGAGCTCCGCGAGATCACCGTCAGGATCCAGGCGGCCCATAAGTCCGGTAAGAACGTATTCATGATGAAGGACTGTTCCATCGCCTACGAGAAAGGTCAGCCGGATGTGCTGGAACATGTCAATCTGGACATAAGGAAAGGCGATAAGATCGGCATATTCGGGGCCAACGGCCAGGGCAAATCCACTCTCGTAAAGGCACTCCTGGAGGAGATCCCAGTCACCTCCGGGGAACTTTGGACCGCCCCCGGCAACAAGGTGGGCTATTACAGCCAGCACCACGAGGAACTCGACCTCAGGCTCAGTGCGGAGGAGCAGCTCCTGGCGTACATGGGCAAGGAACGCAGGGCCGAGGCACGCCAGATGCTGGCCCGCTTCCTCCTCGTCGGCGATGCGGTCGACCGCCCCATGTCCACCCTGTCGGGGGGTCAGAGATGCCGCGTGGCCCTCGCCGTCCTCCTCATGAAGGAGACCAACGTCCTTATCCTCGACGAACCCACCAACTACCTGGACATCCCGGCGAGACATGCCATCGAGGAGGCGCTGAACGAATACGACGGCACCATCATAACCATCACCCACGACCGTTACTTCCTCGACTCGGTATGCACCAGTGTCATCGAGGTCAAGGACGGGAGGGCCATACCGTACGCCGGCACCTATTCCCAGATGAAGGGCAGGCCCAACATCACCGAGATCGTCATGGACGCCGATGAATATCGTGTACTGGCACCTTTCACCAACTGGGCCACCGGCATGAAATACAAGAAGGGCGACAGGGTCCTCGTGGCCCCCAACGAGCTGGAGAACTACCAATGGGCCATCGACCAGGGCAAGGTCAAAAAGACCGGCGGAAGACAGAGGAAGAAGGTGGCCGTGAAGGACCCGCAGAGCGGCGAATGAGGTGTTTATGATGACGAGGATCGGTTACATGGGCATCCCCTTCTCCAACAGCGAGGAGATGTCCCAGATATTCGCGAGGGAGATGGGGTTCGACGATGCGGAGCACGTCCCCTTGGTCACGTCCAAGGATGTGGTGGATGCCCTCTGCGACGGAAAGGTGGACTACGGTGTCGTGGCCATCAGGAACAGCACGGCGGGACCGGTCCTGGAGACGCAGAGGTCCCTCGAAGGGAAGGATGTAAAGACGGTGAGGGAGGGGGATCTGCACATACATCACTGCGTCTTCACCAAAAGGGCGGACCTCCGCATATCGAAGGTCGCATCCCACATACAGGCGCTGGGACAATGCAAGGATTCGCTTTCCAGATTGTATCCGGGGGCAGAGATGATAGAGTGTACCGACACCGCATATGCGGCTGATCTCCTGGCCGAAGGAAGACTTCCCGACGACTGTGCCGTCCTATGCAAACGTTCCGCCGGGGAGCATTACGGACTGTATCTGGCACATGAGAACATAGAGGACAGGAAGGACAACACCACCCACTTCTGGCTCATATCCCTCTGAAGGTTTCGGATCGGAAGAGGACAGCCTTTAAACCTATAGACTCATATGTAGATGTATGAAGGAGGAAGGCAGGTTGTTGGCGATCCCCGGCGGTGTGGACGATTTCAGGGAGATCCGCGAAGGGGGATATTATTTCGTAGACAAGTCCGAACTGGTCTCGGACATCGTCAACGACAGGTCCAAGGTCTTCCTCTTCACAAGACCCAGACGCTTCGGGAAGTCCCTCAACCTCTCCATGATCGACGCCTTCTTCAATCTGGAGTACAAGGGCAACAAGTGGTTCGACGGGCTGAAGGTCAACTCCCATCCGGAGGTGGAGGAGCACAGGAACGCATATCCCGTTATCCGCCTCTGCATGAAGGACCTGGTGGCGGACGACGTGGAGGGATTCAACGGGAGGTTGAAACTCATGTTGAAGTCCGTGTATCGCGGATTCAAATATCTCCGCGACAGCGATCTGGTCGACGAGGACCTGCGCAGGGAGTATTTCTCCGCGGGGGATCTCAGCGACATGCAGATGGAGAGGTCCGTGATCTCATTGTGCCAGATGCTGGAACAGCATCACGGGGTGAAGCCGATAGTCCTCATCGACGAGTACGACAACCCCATCAACAACGCGTTCAACAGGAACTTCTACGCCGGGGTCATGGGATCCCTCCGCAGATTCTACTCCCTGACGCTGAAAGGCAACCCGCACATGAGCTTCGCCGTCGTAACGGGTGTGATGCAGATAGCCAAGGAGAGCATATTCTCCGGTCTCAACAATCTCAGGGTCGACAACGTATTCTCCAAGAAATTCGACGAGAGGTACGGGTTCACCGAACCGGAGGTCAAAGACCTATGTTCATATTACGGCCATCCGGAGAAGTTCGAGGAGGCCAAGGAGTGGTACGACGGATACAGGTTCGGTGATGCCGATATATACAACCCGTGGAGCCTTCTCACCTACATATACAACGATTTCGAGCCCGGCACCTACTGGGCCAGCACCAGCGGGAACGATATCCTGGAGACCTTCCTGGACGGTCTGGACGACAGGACCTACGGGGACCTCGTCGCCCTCGGGAACGGGAAGACGGTCTTCAAACAGATCTACCCATCGGTATCCATGAGGGACGTGGGCGGAGACCTGGACGCCGTATACTCCGTCATGGCCGTGGCCGGGTACCTCAACGCTGTCCCCGAGGGGGACGACATCTACAGTCTGTCCATTCCCAACCGCGAGATGTACAAGGTGTTCTACGAGAACGTCACCAGACACCTGAAGATGGATGTGAGGATCGCGATGAGGAGGTTCCTTGATTCCATGGAGAGGAAGGACGTCCAAGGGGTGGAGGGCGCCCTCTTCACCCTCTTCTCCGACAGCTTCCCGGCAACACTTCTGAAGGACGAGGCCGACTACCAGCTTGTATTGGCGACCATCGCCCTGGGGAGGGGAGGCAGGTACGACGTGGGCATCGAGAGGGAGGCCGGCAACGGCAGGGCCGACATAATCATGCGCCGCAACGATCCGAGATATCCGAACATCGTCGTCGAACTCAAGAAGAGCAGGAGCGACGACCCCAGCGACCTGGAAAAGATGGCGGAGGAGGGGCTCAGGCAGATCAGGAGAAGGGAGTACTACCGCAACCTCAAGGGGAAGACATACCTCTACGGAGTGTGTCTCCAGAACAAGAAGGCGAAGGTCCTGTTCGAGGAACTGGATCTCTGAAAAGTCACCATCCGCAGATAAGGGTCATAGCCCTTCGATATCCATACCTATGGATCTCATCTGCTCGGGGAATCCCGGATAGGATACATTCCAGCATGCATCGTTCTCCATCGAGACCGGACCGTCGGATACGAGAGAAGCTACCGCGGCCGCCATCATCATCCTGTGGTCGCCGTTGTGCTCGATCCTCCCTCCGTGAAGTCTCTCCACCCCTTCGATGACGCACCCGTCCTCGGTCCCGCGGATATCGGCCCCCAAGGTCCTCAACATGTTCTCGGTAAGGGCGATCCTGTCGCTCTCCTTGAACCTCAAATGAGGAGCGCCGTACAGCCTGCTCCTCCCTTTGGCCGTACTCAGAAGGACGGCGACCACGGGGAATAAGTCGGGGATGTCCCCCATGTCTATCTCCGCACCTTCCAGCCTGCCGGTGTTACTGCAGGTGACCTCGTCACCGGAGACCTCCACATCGCACCCGGCCTCCTTCAGTACGTCTATGATCTTCCTGTCCCCCTGGGGATCGGACATGTCCATCCCTCTGGCGGTGACCCTGCCTGCAATCCCTCCTGCGACCAGCGGGAATGCGGATGACGAGAAATCCGCCGGTACGCGGTAATCCGTAGGCCTGTAGTGCTGAGGCTCGGCATGGAAGACGTTGCCCTCCTCCGTAACCTCCACACCGAACTTCCCCATCATCGAGGTGGTTATGTCGATATACGGTTTGGAGACGAGGTGCCCGGTTATGCGCACGTCGGTAGGGCGTCCGGTGAGAGGGGACGACATAATCAGCGAAGATACGAACTGTGAGCTGACACCTCCGTCTATGACCAGTTCGCTCCCGGTTATGGGTCCGCGGACCTCCACGGGGGGCTTCCCTCCATTGGATGAACATTCCACCCCGGCTGCGGAGAGCGAATCAAGAAGGGGACCCATGGGTCTCTTCTGTATGGAGGAATCGCCGGTAAGGACGACCTTCTCGGAGAAAAGACTGGATATCCCGGTCATGAGCCTCATGGTCGTACCGGAGTTCATCACGTCGATGGTACGGTCCGGGGCATGGATGCTTTCGCATTCCACTGTCACGGATCCTTCCCTTTCCGTCACCACGGCCCCCATCGCCCTGACCGCATCCATGGTGGCCCGGGTGTCGAAGGAGATCAGCGGCGAGGAGACCTCGCACCTGCCTTCGGACAGGGCCGACATGATTATGGCCCTGTGGGTATGGCTCTTGGACGGGGGAGGGGAGACCTTCCCCTCGGCCCTTCCTCCCCTGAAAACTATGTCTGACATTTATCTCGTCTCCGTAAGAATGGTCCTGCAATCCAGCGCCTCGGCTATCCTTCCGCCCTTTCCGGACTCCGCGACAACCGCTATGGCCGGACCGGTACCGGATATCCCGGCGGCCAACGCACCATGTGCCAGCGCATCGTCTATGAGTTCTTCGCTCTCTCCCGTTACACGGGCTATGAGCCTGCCGTTCATGGTCATGGCCGCAAGAGGGTCGGTCTTGCAGACCTCCTTTATCCTCTCCATCTCGGGAGCCACGGCGTTGTACCTCTCCCGAGGGGTGTGGTTCTTCGTGTATTCAGGGATGCAGAGCACCACGTCGTATCTCCCGAACGGCTCCTTCCTCAGGACCTCGTTACGGTAGTTATCCGTGACTATGAATCCGCCCAGCTCGCACCCGCAGGCGTCGTCGAAGGAACCCGTGACGGTGACCTTCGCCTCCTTCGCACATTCGACGCCGAGTCTTATCATATCCATGACGTCCATGGATACCCCGTGATGTGCCAGAACTGCGGATATCACCGCATTGCAGACCGAGCTAGAACTCTTGAGGCCTCTGGACGGGGGGATCTCCGACTCGATGGAGAGGACGTATCCTGCGGACGGATCGACGCCTATGGCATCCAGCGTCCTTCCGACGCAGATCCTAGCAAGCCTGTCGTCGGTACTCTCGGAACCCCCTATCCGGACGTCCTGGGTCTTTCCGCCCTCATCGTACGAGGCCCGGGTCCTCAGGGCGATACCTATGACGGCCCCGGTCCCGCTGACGATGCCGTTCATGACCGATATGCAACCGTGAGACTCCCCTTTCCCGGTCATTCTATCGCACGCCTCATGATCTCGGTATCCGGCCTCACGCCGAACCATCTCTCGAAAGACATCGCACCCTGTCCGACGAGCATGTCCCTTCCGCTGGCCACGATGCATCCCGTCTCTTCGGCCTTTTTCACCAGCACGGTCTTCCTGTTGTAGACCATGTCCATGACGGCCATGTCCTTTTTCAGACCGGCCAGGTCGAACATGTAATCGGAATCGTCCTTCATGCCGACAGGAGTGCAGTTGATCAGGGCGTCGTATCCGTCCAAGGAAATGCCCGGGGCGACCTCCGCACCCATGTCCTTACAAAGGGCCTCCACCTTCGCCGGCGTCCTGCCCAGGACACTTACTTTGCACCCGGACTCCTGTGCGGCATAGACCGCCGCCCGGGAGGCCCCTCCGGAACCGAAGACGAGGACCCTGTCGCAGTCGGACAGACTCCTGCCGGCCCTTTCGAACGCATACAGCACCCCGGCGTAGTCGGTATTGGTCCCGACCAGTCTTCCGTCCTCGTTGACGACGGTGTTCACCGCACCCATCCTCTCGGCCGGTCCCTCGACCCTGTCGAGGTAGGGGACCACGTCCTGCTTGTAGGGGATGGTCACGTTCATACCCCTTATGTCGTACTCGCGGATGACGTCGTCCACATGTGCCAGGTCCGGGGATTCGAACTTCAGGTAGATCCCGTTTATCCCCTTGTCCCTCATGGCGGCCCCCTGCATGACGGGGGAAAGCGTATGTCCCAGAGGGTTCCCGGTTATGCCGACCACGGCACAGTCGTCCCCCAAGGCCTTCATCTCCTCCGCACTCAGCTGACCGGATGCGGTCCTCCTGCCCACGTATCCGAAGGAGAAGTCGTTGCCCAGAATCCCCTGTCTGATACGGGTCACGGTGCCCATCTCCCCCATCCCGAGGACGAGATGCTTCCTCCCGACGGATGTCGCCGCCTTGTAGATGGTATGCAGGTCGGAGAACGACCTTACCATGCAGGCGAATTTGGAAAGCTCCTGGTCTCCCGTCTCCAAGGTCCTCCTGAGGACCTCCTCGGACGGGGTCTTCTCGAAATCGTGTACCGAGCGGATCTTCCTGAACGGTATCTCCGCATCGGAATCCCCGACATCCACCATCCCCTCGAAACCGGCGGGGACGGCGGAGATGTCCTTCCCGGCCAGGGTGACGATGCAATCCCTGTCCAGGTCGGGAGGCAGGACGTCGAAGACGTCCAGCCTCAGTTCGTGCATATCTGCGTCCGCCAGCCTGTCGGGGACGGAGCCGTAGGAGGCGCAGACTCTCATGCTCACTTCTCCGTGATGGTCTCCTCGACCTTCATACCGAAGTGCCTTCCCCCGGTGGCGAGATGTGCCAGCACCTTGTCGCCCTTCTTCAGCTTGGTGACTGACTGAGAACCCTTGGGGGTGACGACCTTGATGGTCTCGGCGTTCTGGAGGATGACATTGTAGGTCTTCTTGCCGTCGGTGGCCTCCACGATGAGCATGGGCCTCACCTCGACCTTGCAGCGGCCGACGGAACCGACGCGCGTCTTCCCGTTCCTGTCGCATATGAGGACGGGGTCCCCGGCGGATACCTCGGACAGGTACCTGGTCCCCCCTCCGGGGACCATGCAGTACTCGTGGACGGCCCCGGCGTTGACGCGGAAGGGCCTGGTGGCCACGTAACCGTTCGCCTCGCTCTCGCTCTGTATGAGGAAGAGGCAGTTGGAGTAGGAACCGACGAGCATACCCTCACCGGGATTCATGAGGTTGCAGGTGTCCACACACACCCTGTCACCCATCTCGAGGGGCTTCACGGATACGACCTCGACCTCGTCGAGGGACACGGGCTCGCTGACGGTGAGGAGGTCCCTGAACTTGGAGATGGAAAGCGGGTCGTCGGTCTGGATGACGACCCCGTCCACCCCCTTCTCCATGGTCTTCAGGTAGAGTTCTGCATCCTCCTTCCTGGTGGCGATGGCGTACACCTTGATCCCGGAGGACCTGAACTTGGCGATCATGTTCTCCAGAGGGATGATGGTCCAGTCGCTGGTCTCCACCACGATGACGTCCCTCTTCCCCGCGAGGGCGAGGGTCTTCGCCTGGTCCTCGGGGGTGTCGATCCTGCAGACCTCCCAGGACTTGTCGGTGGGCTTGCCGCCGTCGAAGAACACGGCGTCCTCCATCTTCCCGAGGTCGGTGAACTGCTCGTCCCCCTTCCTGAGGATGTATGATACGATGCCGGACTCGAGACCGTTGGTGACCAGGTCCTTCCTGTCGTCCTTCTCGGCGGGGAGGTCCGCCCTGACGAAGATCTTCTTCGCTTCCATCTGGATCACTGCTTCAGGAACTTGGCGGCTTCCTCGACGGAGTAGTCCTCGAGGACGATCTTGGAGATCGCACGGGTGATGCCTTCCACGTTCTTGTTCTGGAAGACGTTCCTTCCGATGGACACACCGCGCCCTCCGGCCTCGATGGAATCGTGGACCATGTTGAGGACGTCCATGTCCGTGTTCATCTTGGGTCCTCCGGCGATGACGACGGGTGCGAGGGCACCCCTGACGACGTCCCTGAAGGAGTCGATGTCCCCGGTGTAGCTGACCTTGACGATATCCGCACCCAGCTCGGCGGCGGCCCTGGCGCAGTGGGCGACCTTCTGGGGGTCGTAGGAGTTGATGTCGTGTCCCCTGGGGTACGCCATCACGATGAGGGGCATCCCCCACTCGTTGCAGATACGGGAAACCTCTCCGGCGGACCTGAGCATCTCGGGCTCGTACTCGTCGCCGAAGTTGATGTGGATGGAGACCGCGTCGGCACCGTATTTTATCGCCTCCTCGACGGTGGTGATGTCGACCTTGTGGTTCGCATTGGTGCCGACATCGGTGGATGCGGACAGGTGCATGATCAGTCCGACGTCCTTCCCGGAACCGCGGTAGGAGTACCTGATCAGTCCCTTGTGCATGATGACCGCGGTCGCGCCCCCGTTGGTGACGTTGTCCACGGTCTCCCTCATATCGTACAGTCCGGCCATGGGGCCGTTGGAGATACCGTGATCCATGGGAATTATGACCGCGCGGCCGGTCTTCCTGTCCATAATCCTCTCCATGCGAATTCCTTTTCCATCCATATTATCGTCTCCTTGTCTGTATTATCAGCACGGAATATCACTGCGGTCTAAATTCTGCTTATATTAAGAATTTGACGCAGGTTCCGTGTTCATTGTTAGCACGGCTCATGCTACGTTCTAACTAATAAATATTGTTGCAAGTATAGATACATTAGTGAATAAAATAATACATTGTATGGAAAACCGCATCCGTCGCGGAAAAGACCCCCGCACACCCGTTACGAATATCGTAACTATGCCGCTCCGACAGTGTAGGACCTACATGGGGACATCTGCGTTCGCAGTAACGGATTAAAACATGTGCCAGATATTCCAATGTCGTATCCGGGGGCGATATCAGTAACGACAAGCTTCGAAATCCACAGTTTCGCGCGCATGCGATAAGGTTTTAATCAATATGTTCGATAGCCTGCAACGGGGAATGGGTTAAGGGATGGAAGAGTCCGTACTGCTTGTAAACATGACGATCCTCCTGCTTCTGGGAGGCGTCTGCTCGATGGTCTTCAGGAAACTGAAGATGCCAGCGGTCATCGGATATCTTGTGACCGGTATCATCCTGGCCAACTATTGGTCCGGTAAGTCCGAGGATACCGAGCTCATCGTGAACTTCCTTTCCGACCTGGGACTCATATTCCTCATGTTCTGCATCGGGATGGAGCTCAATCTGAAGAAGCTCCGGAAGATGGGTTCGTTCGCCATAATGGTGGTCATGATCCAGGTCCCGCTGATGCTTTTCGGCGGGTATCTTCTGGGTATGCTGTTCCTGGGACTAGACTCCCTGCAGGCCATCATCTTCGGTGCCATCATCTCGGGTTCCTCCACCGCCGTCGTCACCATCGTCCTGAAGGACCAGGACAGGCTCACGCATGCCGAGGTGGAGACCGTCATCCTCATCACGGTCGTCGAGGATGTGGCACAGGTCATCATCCTGTCCGCCATATCGCCCATGATGACCGGCGAGGCCATGTCCGCCGAATCCATCGTCTGGATGCTGCTGACCATCATCGTGTTCATGGTGGCCGCCATCGGTCTGGGACTGCTGTTCATACCGAAACTCCTGGATTGGATAAGCGAGAAGATGTCGGACGAGATCATCCTGATCGTAGCCCTGGGACTCTGCTTCTGCATGGCATGGCTTTCGACCCTCGTCGGACTGTCCATGGCGATCGGGGCGTTCATGATGGGAGTGATAGTGTCCCAGGCGAAACCGGCCAAGATCATAGAGCACGACATACGGCCGATGAAGGACATATTCATGATGATGTTCTTCATCTCGATAGGACTGGAGATCAAGCCGGAATCCCTCGTCGACAACATCGCGATCATACTGATCATCTACATCATCTACTTCGTACTGAAGTGCTCGTCCGTCCTGCTGGCATATTTCGTCGGCAACAAGCCGATGCGTATGTCGTTCTACTCGTCCATATCGCTGGTCGCCATGGGGGAGTTCGCCTTCATCATCAGCAAGGAGGCGTACGACGCCAACATCATCTCGCCCGACTTCTATGCGGCGGTGGTCGGATCTGCCCTCATGACGATGATCCTGCTGCCGATAATAGACAGCAAGTCGGAGAAGATCTGCGACACCGTCCAGAACAAGAGCCCCCAGTTCATGGTCAACGGATTCCTGAAACTCGAGAAGATGAGGTCCAACTTCTACGCCAAGCTGTCCCTGGCCTCCAAGACGACCAGGGCGAACTTCCGTACCAGGGTCACCTACACCTACTTCGAGGTCATGCTGCTGGCCATCGTCGAGATATGCGTCTACATCATGACGCCGTTCCTGGCCGAGTTCCTGTACGACAACACCTCCGAGGCCATAACCACATATTATTCGACCATGATCATCATGATCGCCAACTTCGTGGTCCTCATCCCGATCATCTACCGTCTGGTGTTCAACTTCAAGTTCATCGAGAGGGTTATGCTGGATTCCGAAAGGAAGGCGGCCGAGGCCGGTTCCGGAAACATCCAGAGCAGGACCGCCAAGATCATGAAGTACCTGGTCGAGATGAACGCGTGGATCCTCATAATCGCGATAGACTTCCTGATCATCCTGATCATGCCGAACGAGGTCAGTCTGCTCGACCACTTCGTGGTGGCAGGGGCAGGTACCCTATTCGTGGCCATAGCGTATACCCTGCGCTATCTGAAGAGAAGATGAAGACACCGGTACGGCCCCCGTACCGGAAATGGTCTTTACGGATCCGGGTCAGTCCTTCTTTACTTTCAGCCTGCTGCCTTTGCCATCTTCGTACTCGACTATGACCTGACGGCCTATACGGCTCTTCAGCTCGTCGACATGCGAGATTATGCCGATCGTCTTCGACCCGTCGGTAATGTCTGTAAGGACCTTTATCGCCTGTCTAAGGGACTCCGGATCCAATGAACCGAACCCCTCGTCGATGAAGAGGTCGTCGATCGCCCTGCCGCCGGCGTTGTTCTGTATGACGTCGGAAAGACCCAGGGCCATGGAGAGGGCGGCCTTGAAGGACTCTCCGCCCGACAATGTACTGACGGGACGGGCCTTCCCGGTATCGTTATCGAAGATATCGATATCCAGGGAATGGGACTTGGATCCGTCCGAGGGGGATGAACTCCTGCATAGCCTGTATCTTCCGTCGCTCATGACATCCATACGGCGGGCCGCTTCACGCAGTATGCTTTCGAGATGGACCCTCTGGATATACTCCTCGAACGACCCCTGTCCCTTGAGCCCTTTCTTAGTGCCGTTGGCTATGGCCGCCAGATCGGCGATCTCGGAATGCCTCCTCTCCTTCCGGTCGAAATCTTCGAACATTCCGCGGACCTCCGAGACCTTCTCCCGATTGATATCCAGACGGTTTTTGATTGAGTTGCGGAGATCCATGGACCTATTGTACGCCTCCTCCGCGTTGTTCTTCCTGACCGTCAGTTCCGTCAGGTCTCCCGGACGCTGTTTCCCTTCCACGGCACCCCTGGCGGTATCCACGGCCGATCTGGCCGAGATCAGGGCATCGTTGTAGTCGTCAAGGGCCTTCTTGACGGCCTCATACCTCTCCTTATCACAGAAGGACCTGTACTCGGCTTCGTCCGCAAAACCGGCTTTGGATATGGCCGAGAAGAACTCCTTTCCGGAAGCCTCCTCCTCTGCGAGATCCTTTTCCAACCGGGACTCCAACGTATGGAGCTCCGATTCGGCGCCGGAAAGGGCCTCCTTGGCCTTACCATGTTCACTGACTGCGGATTCCAGGCCTCTCTTCAGGGAGTCGGCCTTATCCTCGGCCTCGTCCGCACCTCTGGAGGCCTCCTCTCCGGTGGAGTAACGGGGATCCAGCTTGAAACCGTCTATAACGGAGCGGGCGACACTTATCCTGCCCGCACATCTGCCGATCTCCACGATGACATCTTTTAGACCGGTATTGTATGATTCCAAGGATCCGCGTATATCGTCGATGCGCGATCTTCTGTCTTCGTACTCCTTGGATATCCTGCGGAGTTCCTCGGACCTCTTCTTGGCATGTTCCACATCGTCCTTCGCGGACCTCAGTGCGGCGACGATCCCGTCCATGTCGGCCCAATCCCGTAGGAGTCCCTCCGGAAGCCCTTCGGCCATGGTCCTGCATTTGGACATCTGGGTCTGCACAGACGTGTTCTCAGAGTTGTAACGATTCAGAAGCGAGTCGCACTCGGATGCCAGGGCATCCCTCCTCTTCCTGAGGGTATCGACCTTCTTCCTGTCCGGGACCTCCTCTTCGGATACGGCGAGGACCGGATGGTGGACCGAACCGCATACGGGACAGGGGCAGCCTTCCTCCAAACCGGATGCGAGGAATGCGGCCTGTCCCCGGTAGAATCTGTCCTCGGTCTCCCTGCACTCGGCGTCCGCGGCGTTCTTCTCATCCAACTTGGACGAATATGCGGCCTTGGAGGATTCCAGGTCCCCAAGCATCGACCTGTAGACGTCGGTCTCTTTCTTCAGCACTTCCAAGGACTCCACTGTCCTTTCGAGACCCGGTATGCGGGAATCCAGGATAGCCAGTTCGGAGGATGTGCCGGCATTCGTTTTGAGGAATTCCTGACATGCCGTCTCCTCCTCCGCCAGGGCCGTTATCCTCCCCTCCATCTCGCTTTTCCTCGATTCGGCCTTATCCTTATCGGTGGCCGCAAGTTCGAGTTCCTTCCTGGCGGAATCGACCTTTTCGTAATTGTCCAGAAGATTCCTTGTGGATGCCGCATCCTCCCTCAGGGATTTCTCGTCGGCAGCGGCCTCCCTGGCCTTATCCTCGGTCTCCCGGGCCTCGGACACCAGTTTCTCGGCCTCCTCCACTCTGATGCGGGAAGACTCCACCTCGGCTGCCGTCGCCGAGGACGCCTTCGCTTTATCGGAATGTGCCAGATCGTAAGGGTTCACATCCTCCAAGGCCTTACGGCACCTCTCCGCCGTCTCCGAAAGGACGTCCATCTCCTCCTTCTTGGATATGAGGGAATCAAGCCGCCCTGTTGCGGAATCGTATACCTCGAAACTCTTCCCGAGGGCCTCGGCATCGGAGAACTCCTTCATGACACGGTTGTTCTCCTCCCTCTTGGACGCCTCCTCCGCTTCGGCCTTGCTCAAGAGGGCCTCGTCCTCTTCCAGGATCTTTCCGAATAAATCCATGACACCCTCTCCGTCATAGATCCATCCCTCGGAGGACAGCTTGTATTTCAGTTCCTGTCCGGCCGGAGACTCCGGCGGGAACAACATGCTGCTCAACCTGAAACCGATGCCGTCGCGCACGGAATCGGTGTCCGTACCGCTGGAGGAGGCCATCTCCTTCAGCACCTCCTCGAGTTTCGAGAACCTCTCCGTCTCGAATATCGTTGCGAGGATCCTCCCGCGTTCCGCCGTATCCGCTGTGAGAAGCTTCCTGAACTGCCCCTGTGCCAGCATTACGACCTGACGCCATTGGGAGACGTCCAGCCCGATTATGTCCTTTATCGCATCGTTCGCATCCTTCGTCTTGGTGACCGTCTTCCCGTCCGGCAGATACAAGGTGACGGATTCGGCCTGTTTGACGGTCCCCGTCCCTCTTTTCTTGGCACGGTCGTATTCCGGAGACCTGCGTACCCTGTACTCCTTCCCCTGATGTTCGAACCTCAGGTCGACATAGGAATCCACGGATTCTTCTGCGAAGTTACTGCGGAGGGTCTTCTCTCCTCTGTCGTCCCCGCTGACGGAACCGTAGAGGGCGAATGTTATGGCATCGAATATGGTGGTCTTACCGGCACCGGTCTTCCCCGTGATCAGGAACAGACCGTCCAGCCCGGAGAAGTCCAGACACGTCTTGCCTGCGTATGTCTCGAAGGCGCACATCTCGAGTGCCAGAAGCTTCATTGCATCCCCTCCTCCACCCTCCTGCAGGCCTCTTTCAGGATCTCGGTCTGGGACTCGGTGAGCTCGCTGTTCATCATCAGCATATAGAATTTGGAGAACAGCCCCTCCATGTCGTCGGATTTGATCTCCTCGATGGAGATCGCCGTCTCGCTGTCGAAAAGGCTGCCGGCATCGACATTGTAGTCTACATGCATCAGATTGGGGATCCTCGAGGAAAGCTTCTCCCTGGCGTTCTCGGTATCGCCCGTGACGGTCGCGCACACATAGTTTTCTCCGAAGGAATCTGATTGTGCCAGTATCTCATCCGTTGTCCCTCTGACACATATGAGGTCCCTCAGAGGGACGAGGGGCACCTCCTCGATATCCACATGCCCCTTCTCCCCGACCTCCACTATGGTGGCCGTCTTGGGACCTTCCGACTCGGAATATTTGAGCGGGGATCCGCAGTAACGGACCTCCGGACGCCCTGCGGATTGGGGCCCGTGGATATGACCCAGCGCCACGTAGTCGAAATCCTTCAGAACCCCGTATGACATGCAGTCGGCCCCTCCCCACGAGAATATCGAGCAGGCCTCGGAATCGCTGCGCCGCAGGTCGATCCCGCCGCCGACCACGAACTGGTGGCACACGAGGATGTTCCTCGCAGACGGGTCAACCTCGGAGGCCTCCATGGTCTTGGCGAAGGCGGCCTCGGGCGTCGATATGGATTCGTCGTCCCCGTAGAAGTGCCTCACCGACGACGTCTTGATGTACGGAAGGAGGAAGATGTTCAGCTCCCCGTATTCGTCCTCGACCGTATGTTTCTCCGCCTTTCCGCAATAGGGACCGCAGACATGGACCCCGTCCCTCATGAGGGAACGGCAGCATCCAATCTTCTCGGCCGGGTCGTGGTTCCCCGGGATCACATAGATCGGGAATTCCGACGCCTGGGTCATGAACCAGTTGTAGACGCCGAAGGCATCCTCTCCCGCCCGGGTGGAGTCGAGGACGTCGCCCGCCACCAAGATCGCATCGACGCCGTGCTCGCGCGCTATCCCGAGGATCTCCTCCAGGATGTACTTCTGGTCCTCGAGAAGGGAGAACCCGTGCAATGACTTGCCTATGTGCAGATCGGAGATGTGAAGGAACTTCAGAGGAAAACCTCCCGTTGACGGGAGCACATGGAAGTCTGGGTATTTGTCTGGTACGATGTTATATCGGACGATGGAAGATATGTAAAAGGGCGGGACGGCCGTCCCGCCCATCGGAGTTTCAGTTGCTGTCCTCGAAGGGGTCCTGACCGGACTTCATGTCCTTGTACAGGCCGTAAAGCTCGTCGGAGGATATACTCCTGTGGAGTCCGACGGCCGCCTTCCTGACCATCTCGAGCAGGGTGGCGGATTCCTCCTTGTCGAGGGTTATACCCCTCTTGGCGAGGTCGTTCACGAGGGTGTGGCTTCCGGAGTGTTTTCCGATGACGATCTTCCTCTCGAGACCCATGATATCAGGGTCGTAGGGCTCGTAGTTGTGGGCGTCCTTGATGATACCGTCCGCATGGATGCCGGCCTCGTGTGCGAAGCAGTTGCTTCCGAGGAAGGGCTTTCCGGGAGTGATGACCCTGCCGGAAGCACACGATACGAATTCTGCAAGGGTCTTGAGCTTGAGGGGCTCGATACCCGTCTTCTTGTCGAGAAGCAACTGGCACGTCATGACGGCCTCCTCGAGGGGTGCGTTACCGCTCCTCTCTCCGATACCCATGACGGTGGTGCTGAGGAACCTGGCACCTGCCTGGACTCCCGCGATGCAGTTGGCGGTGGCCATGCCGAAGTCGTTGTGGGTGTGCATCTCCACCTCCATACCGGTGGCCTCCTTGATCTTCCTGATCCTCTCGTAGCAGTTGCTGGGTATCTCCCTTCCGATGGTATCGCAGTACCTGAACCTGTCCGCACCGGCCTCCTTGGCGGTGTTGACGAACTGGATGAGGAAGTCCATGTCGGCACGGGATGCGTCCTCCCCGTTGCAGGAGACGTACAGTCCGTGTTCCTTGGCGAACTCGACGGCCTCCGTGACCTTGTCGAGGACCCACTGCCTGTCCTTTTTCAGCTTGTGCTGGATGTGTATGTCGGAAGCGGACATTGAGATGGCGACGGAGTCGACATCGCAATCGATGCTGGTCTCGATGTCATGGATATCCGCCCTGTTCCATCCGAGGATGGAGGCGTTGAGACCCATATGTGCGATGTGCTTGACCGCGACCTTCTCGTCGGCCCCCATGGTGGGGATACCCGACTCGATCTGCTGGACCCCAGCATCGTCCAGAAGCTGGGCGATCCTGTATTTCTCTAAGTTGGAGAACACGATACCGGCGGTCTGCTCGCCGTCCCTGAGGGTCGTGTCACAGACGATGACGTCGTCCTTCGACAGGAGCTTCTTGACCTCGTTGTAAGATTTCATAGCATCAACCCATGTATTGATGTTACCTTGACCGGGCGCCCATCTCGCCTGTTGTATAACGGGAGTTACCTATCCTACCATTATTTTTAAGCATATCGTAGGCTGGATTCCCAACGGTGTAATGATGGACACACAATGTGCGATTTCATCACACGATGAGTGTTTTTTACATACTCGGAAGAACAACACCATCGCAATCTGGCTATTGTATCGGCATACGGTTGAAGAAAAAAAGAGGGGGCCGGAGCCCCCCGAGGTGCCGGGTCTCCCCGGCGTTTGGATCACTCGGCGACCTTGCGGCCGACGCTGATGGGGTGTCCGCTGACACCCATGACCTGGACGGCCGTGAACACGGTGCTTATGGCGGCGCCGGCCATGCCGATGTACACTCCGTCGGCGACCTTGACCGCTCCGCCGAATATGTCCCACATGCAGAAGACGGCACAAAGTACCAGAGCAGCTACGGACAGGACGAGGGCGGCGGCCGTGAAGGCCTTGGAGGAGCCCCTGGGCTTCAGGAAGTTCAGGATCTCGAGGACCATCACGGCAAGGCCGAAGACGAGGGCGACCGTCGGTATGAAGGCCTGGAAGTCGCCGTAATCGCCGGTCGTCAGGAGCTGGTATCCGCTGAAGAGGTGGGTCCAGGAGAGGTCCATCTGCACCCACGATGCGAGGAACGAGGTGAAGAGCAGGATGGCCCCCACGATGGCGAAGATCCCCATGAGCTTGGGCTGGGGGTTCTCCTCCTTCTCGAACATGACACCGGTGTTCATGTTGGGATGCTTCTGGGTGTTCCACCACTGGATGACTATCCAGCAGGGGACGTACAGAAGGGTCGCGCAGATACCGATGATGACGTATCCGAATCCCATGCTGTCGTATACATAGTACAGCAGCCCCGGGATCATGAAGAAGAACTCGAAGATGCACATGAAGTAGGCTCCGGGCAGTGCCCATTTGGGCGCCCTGTAGACCCTCTCGACATCCTTGAAGCGCGGGTCGCGCCTGGATTTGATGAACGCGAGCATGCACATACCCAGTGCGATGGCGAATCCCAACGCGGAGACGGCCAGGATCTGGGATGCGGTGATGCCGGCGAGGATGATTATGAATCCGATGGCGGCCTCGAAGAACATGGCGTACATGGGTACCCCGTAGATGTTGGTCTTGGAGAACATGTACGGGAAGTTCCCGTCCTTGGCCATGATCTGGATCGTCCTGGCGGTCCCGAGGAACGCGGTCTGGATGATCATCACCATTCCGGCGATCAGGAGGACGACGGCGACCGCTCCTCCGATGTTCCCGAAGTCGCTCTCGGCGATCGGGATGAGGGTCGCGGCGCCTGCGACGTTGATGCCGGAGATGCCGAGGGCCCCGTACATGCAGAAGGCGATCACGAAGTACATGAACAGACAGAGGAGACCGCAGGATATCAGTGCCTTGGGGACGTCCTTGCTGGGCTCCTTGTACTCCGCACCATAGGTGGCGGCGGACTCCCATCCGACGGCACTCCACTGTGCCACGGTGAAGCATCCGAGGATCATCAGGATCGCGTTGCCGTCCCACTTCCATCCTGCTGGGACTACTTCGTCGGTTATGTTGTTCATGTGGAAGTCCCCGGTGAAGAGGGGGACCATGACGATGATCAGGATGGGGACGATGGTGATGGCGGCCAATATCAGCTGGGCCTTCGCACCTCCCTCGAGACCTTTCCTTCCCGTGATTATGATGAATCCGTATATGAGGACCCCGAGAAGGAGATAGAACAGCGTGTTGGAGGAACCGGAAAATCCGAGTTCGAAATAATCGTTGATGTAGACACCGGTCATTATGGTGAAGATAGGGATGACCGGCACCCATGTGGCGAAATACGCCCAGGCCCCGAGGGATCCGATCATACGGCCGTAATTGACCTTCCTGCCCTTGTATTTCTCATCATCCCTGAAGATATGCTGGATGGATCCCCCGATACCTGCCACGCCGAAGGTGGCGCACATCTCCCCGAGAGGGATGTTCAGAAGGAATCCGGAAAGGACCGAGAGCACCCATATGGCTATGCTCATGGCCCAGAGATTCACCGAGAGATCGCACAGAGAAGGTACGATCAGGATCGGGATCCCCATGGCGATAATGAGACCCTGTTTCCAGTCGATGCTCCTCACAAGGGTGTCATTGGACACCGGAGCAGCGGCTGCTTTGACTTCGTCAGACATTGCATTTACCCCGTTTCTTCCCTTTCCGCACATGCCGACGCGGATCGATTCACGGAATGGGAATCTGGATATGCTAAGCCATTTCGTATATAAAAATCTCGTTACGTTTGTAAAAATATTTAAATACAGTAATTCAAGAATCAAACGTATACATAGAAATTATTAAATACTATATTTCAAAACGTACAATATACAAATGAATAATTAACATCCATTTACCAGGTCAACTGTCCATTAAAAAACGAGATTCTGCGAAGTTGAAAAGTCAGTATATAATAAGAAATGACAAATCTCTAAAATACTGATAAAAACAGTTTTGTCAGACGGCGTAGCGGAGGATCGCACCGACACCGCCGAGGGAGGCGAGCTGTCTGCCCGCATCATGGTCCTCGGACACCACTATGACGCGCCCTTTCTGGTTCTCCACCGCACGGACGACGTCGTCCAAATCCTTCTCCCTGAGGACGGAGTCGAGGACCAAGAGCGTCTCCACGGCACCCGCCTCCGATGCCGAGGCCACCTCCGCGGGACCGTAGGTAGCGAGACCGTTCTTCCCTATCTGCGTCATGAGGTTCTCGACCGCCTCCATTTCCACTCCGACGGACGATTCCCTGAGGATCGCCGCCCCCATGCCGCTCTTGATGAGTTCGTTGACCCCCACCATGCCGGACTGCCCCGTATGCTGCACGTATACGCTCCCGAAAGTCCCCTTGGGAAGGCGCTTTATGTCATCGGCGAGGGTCTCCTTCTCGAAACCGGGACCCAAGAGGACCAGGGGCATGTCCGGGGTGGCGACCGCGGACAGTTTCGATATTATCTCCCCATGGTAATCGAAGGGCTTGCCTTTCTCGTCGTACTGCTTACCGGCCCTCATGGAACGTACCGTGACGACCTCCTTCAGACCGGACTGCCTGAGGACGGCCACGGTGGCCTCGTCCTGATCCAGCGAGACGAACACTATCCTGGGTTTCACCGTGTCCCGGGCGGCCGTCTCCAACCTGTCCATCTGGGTCTGTTTCCAGTGCTCCTTGCCGATACGCAGCGGCTCCCCCGGCTCTATCATCAGGGTGTGGTGCTGCCCGATATCCTGCGGACCCTCCTCTATGACTCCGAGGAGACGCATGCGGAGCCCGTCGCCGTCGTACTCGATCTTCTCGACACGGACGCCGAGGGTCATCCTCTTCTTCTCGGCCCTCTCTGCACGGAGCTTGTCGTCCGCCTTCTCGTCGCGGCGGGTGGTGGAGGCGGTCACCAGGTCGCCGACGCAGATGACGTTGTATAGATGCCAGATGTCGTCGTCCGTCTCGGGGAGGACCTTCACCTCCCCGGAACTTCCGTCCTTGCCGAGAATACGCATGGCCCTCTCATATGCGGGTCTGTTTTTCAATGTTCGGTCGGAAAACCGTGTCCGAAAAGCGACGGCCTGAGCGTGGAAGGAGACATCCTCCGAACGCTCCCATTGTTCATATGTTGCGATATAAAATAATAGACCGGCCTGAAGACGGCCCGATGTCCGTCGGAAGCGATTGTCGAAAACCGGGGTACTCCTACGTTCAATTGCGTATCGTTTGTCTGCAATTGGACAACCCCGTCGACGGCTTGTAATTAGTCGCCCCACCTCATTAAATAGGTTTTCCGTTTCTGTTTTTTCCTCGATGGCAAGAAGTTATTTAGTCCTCGAGGATGGGACGGTCTACGAAGGAGAGCCTTTCGGATACCGTTCCGACGCTTTCGGAGAGGTCGTTTTCGCGACCGGGATGTGCGGTTATCAGGAGAGTCTTACGGACCCGTCCTACCAAGGGCAGATCCTCGTCATGACCTTCCCGCTCATCGGAAACTACGGAACGACCGATGACTTCTACCAGTCCGACAAGGTCCATGCGAGGGCCGTCGTCGTACGCGAATACTGCAAGGAACCCTCCGACATGTATGCCGGAAAGACCATCGACGAGTTCCTGAGGGACAACAAGGTCCCCGGGATATCCGGCATCGACACGAGGGACCTCGTCATCAAGATCAGGAACGGCGGAACGCTCAAGGGCGCCGTCACCGAGGACAGGGAATCAATACCCGACCTCGTGGAGAAGCTGAAGGCCGCACCCGCGCCATCCGAGGGGAACCTCGTCGGGGAGGTCAGCTGCAAGACCGTACAGAGGTTCGATGAGAACAAGGAGATCACCGTGGGCCTCCTCGACTGCGGTGAGAAGGGAGGGATCCTCAGGGACCTCCGCTCGAGATACAATGTCATCATGTTCCCCTACGACACCCCCGCCGACGTCATAATCGAGAGCAAGGTGCAGGGAGTGCTCCTCAGCAACGGTCCGGGAGACCCCTCCCACCCCATGATACTCAAACATACCGCGAGGACCGTCGCCGACCTCTCCTCCCAGCTCCCCCTCTTCGGGATCTGCTTCGGGAACCAGGTCACCGCACTCGCCCTCGGCGGAAAGACATACAAGATGAAGTTCGGACACCGCGGCTGCAACCAGCCCGTGATGTACGAAGGCAGGGTCTACATCACCAGCCAGAACCACGGATTCGCCGTGGACGACGGCTCCCTGGAGGGGACGGGCCTCGTCGCCGACCAGTTCAACGTCAACGACCGCACGGTCGAGGGTATGAGGCATAAGGACCTCCCCATATTCACATCCCAGTACCACCCCGAGGCCTCCCCCGGCCCGTGGGACACCTCCTTCCTGTTCGATAGGTTCGGGAAGGTCATAAAGGAGGGACACCTGTGAGGAAAGATTACAAGAAGCTCATGGTCATCGGTTCCGGTCCCATCGTGATCGGACAGGCCGCGGAGTTCGATTTCTCCGGATCCCAGGCCTGCAGGTCCCTCCGCGAGGAGGGTTACAAGACGATCCTCGTCAACTCCAACCCCGCCACCATACAGACGGATCCCGAGACCGCCGACAAGGTCTACATAGAGCCCATGCAGGCGGACATGGTCGCCAAGATCATCGAGAAGGAAGGGGTGGACGGCATAGTATCCGGTATGGGCGGACAGACCGCCCTCAACATCTGCTCCGAACTGGCGGAGAAGGGATACCTCGAGAAGTACGGGGCCAAACTCGTCGGTACGCAGCCCGAGGCCATCGCCCGGTCCGAGGACAGGGAGCTGTTCAAGGAGACCATGGAACAGATCGGCGAGCCCGTTCCCAAGAGCATGCCCGCCAATTCCATACAGGAGGCCCTCGAGGCGGTCAAATACATCGGGAAATACCCTGTGCTCGTAAGACCCGCCTACACCCTCGGAGGGACTGGCGGAGGTATCGCATACAACGAAGCGGAGCTCGTGGACATCTGCGCCAGGGGACTGGCCTACAGCCGCATCCATCAGGTCCTCATCGAGGAGAGCGTCCTCGGATGGAAGGAGTTCGAGTACGAGGTCATGAGGGACTCCAAGGACAACTGCATCATCGTCTGCAACATGGAGAACCTCGACGCGATGGGTATCCACACCGGGGAATCCATCGTCTGCGCCCCCTGCCTCACCCTGTCCGACGAGGACCACCAGAGGTTCAGGACCGCCTCCCTCAAGATCATCCGCGCCCTCGGGATAGAGGGCGGATGCAACGTCCAGTTCGCCCTGGACCCCGTCACCAAGGACTACCGCGTCATCGAGGTCAACCCCCGTGTGTCGCGCTCGTCCGCACTGGCATCCAAAGCCACGGGATACCCCATCGCGAGGGTCGCCACCAAGATCGCCGTCGGATACACCCTCGACGAGATACCCAACAAGATCACCGGCAACACCTACGCCGCCTTCGAACCCACCATCGACTACATCGTGGTGAAGATCCCCCGCTGGCCCTTCGACAAGTTCAGGACCGTCGACAGGCACCTCGGGACCCAGATGAAGTCCACCGGGGAGATGATGTCCATCGGCCGCACCTTCGAAGAGGCCCTCCTCAAAGGACTCAGGAGTCTGGAGATCGGAGTGGATGGCCTCGACCCGGTCGACATGACCGACGAGGAGATCCACGAGGAGTTCAGGAACGCCACGGACAGGAGGATCTTCGCCATCGGGGAGGCCCTCAGAAGAGGATGGAAGGTGGAAGACATCGCCAAGGAGACCTGCTGGGACATCTTCTTCGTCAAGAAGCTCAGGAACATCGTCGACATGGAGAACCGCCTCAGGAACGAGGAACTCACCGACGACCTGCTCAAGGCCGCCAAGAACATGGGCTTCGCCGACATGACCATCGCAAGGCTCGTCAAAAAGGACCACTGGGACATCAGGTCCATGAGGGAGAAGGCCGGGATCGTCCCCGTATACAAGATGGTGGACACCTGCGCCGCCGAGTTCGCCGCCGAGACCCCCTACTTCTATTCCACATACAACGGGGTGTCCTCCGAGGTACCTGCGAACGACGAGAAGAAACGCGTCGTCCTCATAGGAGGAGGACCCATAAGGATCGGACAGGGTATCGAGTTCGACTACTGCTGCGTCCACGGCGTCATGGCCCTCCAGGAGGAAGGCGTCGAGGCCATCATGATCAACAACAACCCCGAGACCGTCTCCACCGACTACGACATCAGCGACAGGCTGTATTTCGAGCCCCTCGAGCTCGAGGACGTCCTCAACATCATCAAGGAGGAGAAGGCGGACGGGGTCATATGCCAGTACGGAGGACAGACATCCGTCAACCTCGCCATCGACGTCGAGAAGGGCCTTAAAGGCACCAAGACCAAGGTCCTCGGGACCAGTCCCGACCAGATGGACGTCGCAGAGGACAGGAAGAGGTTCACCGACCTCATGAGGAAACTCGGCATCAAACAGCCCAAGTCCGGGACCGCCTACTCCTACGAGGAGGCGGAGAAGATCGCCGAGGACATCGAGTACCCCGTCCTCGTGAGACCTTCCTACGTCCTCGGAGGAAGAGGGATGGAGATCGTCTACTCCGCTGAAGAGCTCAAGACCTACATGGACACCGCCGTAAAGGTCTCCAGGAACCACCCCGTCCTCATCGACAAATACCTGACCGAGGCGATAGAGATCGACGTCGACTCCGTCTGCGACGGCGAGGACGTCTACATCGGAGGGATCATGGAACACATCGAGTACGCCGGATGCCACTCCGGTGACGCCACCATGGTCCTGCCTCCGTTCACACTGCCCCAGAAGGCCATCGACGAGATCGTGAAGATCAACACCAAGGTCGCCCTCAGCCTCAACATCGTCGGCCTCATGAACCTCCAGCTCGCCTACAAGGACGGGGAGATCTGGATGATCGAGGCCAACCCGAGGGCGTCCAGGACCGTGCCCTTCATATCCAAGGCCACCGGGGTCCCGCTGGCCAAGATCGGCGTCAAAGTCATGCTCGGAAGGAAACTGAAGGAATTCGGTCTCAAGGGATACAGGGCGATAGACCACTACGCCATCAAAGCGTCCGTCTTCCCGTTCCTGAAACTGCCGGGCGTCGACTCCATCCTCACACCCGAGATGAAATCCACCGGAGAGGTCATGGGCATCGATGCGGACTTCGACACCGCCGCCTATAAGGCGTTCGCCGCCGCCGGCAACGAACTCCCCACCTCCGGAGGGGTGTACTTCACCGTCAACGACCACGACAAGCCTGCGGCCCTCGAGATCGCCAAGGAGCTTGTGCAGATGGGATTCAAGATCTACGCGACCAAGGGTACGTCCACCTACTTCAGGGAGCACGGCGTGGAGAACACGGCATGCTTCAAGAACGACGAGAACATGAAGCCCAACGCCATCGGCCTCATGAGGGACGGGGACATCAACCTGGTCATAAACACCCCCTCCCAGCACTCCGGTGCCGTCCGCGACGGACACAGGATGAGGCGTCTCGCCGTCGAACTCGAGATACCTTTCATCACCACCATCAACGGCGCCAAGGTCGCCGTCGGAGCGATAAAGGTCGGCCGTAAGAACGAGATCGGCGTCAAGAGCATGCAGGAGTTCCACGGACTCGTCTGAAACCGCAGGGGGCGGAAGCCCCCTCGGACCTTACATCCCATCGGATGGATTTTTCACACACTGAAAGATATGATGGCCGAAAAGGTCGGATCGATTCTTCAAAACAGATGGAAAAATATTGGAGAATGAAAGCGTTTTAAGGGATCTGGCACATGCAATTTACCTTACTAGGGGCTTACGCTTCCCAGGGGGTATCCCATTCCCAGGGCTTCATGACGCCTTTATATATCGCCATCCCGACCACCGCTGCGACGGCCCCGGCCTCGGACATGACTTTGGAATCGTCCTCCGTGGTCACACCGCCGGATACGATGACGTCGTGGGGGCATGCGTCGATGAATCTGGTGTTGGCCTCCACATCCACGCCCTTGCCCTGACCTTCGACATCTATGTTGGTGTTGAGGACACCGGCCAATGGAAGTTTGGAGATCTGCTCGAATACCGATGACAGGGAGGTATTGACCTCCTCCTGCCAGCCCTTGATGGAGATCTTCCCTCCTTTCATATCAAGACCCAGCACAAGCTTTCCGGGGAACTTCATCGCCATCTCCGCCAACCACTCGGGTTCCTTGACGGCCTTGGTACCGACGATCACCCTGTCTACTCCGGCATCCACGTATTTCCTTATCTGGGTCTCGGACCTTATGCCGCCGCCGACCTCGCAAGGGACGCCACATTCCTTTATGACCTTGCAGAATGCATCGGAGTTGTCCTCCTTGCCGAAGGCGGCATCGAGGTCGACGAGATGAAGGTACGGGGCACCCAGGGACACCCATTTGGCGGCCGTCTCCGATATGTCCGGAAGGACCACCTGCTGTGATCCTGGCACTCCTCCCACGAGCTGCACGACCTTGTGGTCGAGGACATCCACCGCCGGGATCACTATCATATCTTATCCTCCGCGAAAGCGACGAAGTTCTTCAGGAACCTGGCACCTGCATCGGAACTCTTCTCCGGATGGAACTGCGTCGCCACCACGTTGGCGTCGCGCATCATCGTGGGGAAGGTGAAGCCCTCGTACTCGGTCCTCCCTTTGACGACGGAATCGTCGGACGGGGCGCAATAATAGGAATGGGCGAAGTAGAAGTGTCTGTCGTCTATACCATCGAAAAGGGGATCCTGGGTCATTACGACGTTCCACCCCATGTGGGGGACGGTGCGGGACCTGAGGGCCTCTACGCGGCCTTTGAAGAACCCTATTCCGGGAGACCTGCCCTCGGCACTTCCTTCGAAGAGGATCTGCTCCCCGATGCATATCCCGAGACAAGGGACACCTGCCCGCAGGCGATCCCTTATTCCTTCCCTGTACGGAAGAAGTTTTTCTATCGTACAGTCGAAGGCGCCGACCCCGGGAAACATCATGCATTCGGCATCCAGAAGCCTGGACATGTCGCTCACTACCTCTACTTCGGCCCCTGCGAGCTCGAGAGCCTTCTTGATGGAATGGATGTTTCCTACGCCGTAATCGGCCATGGTTATCTTCATGGTTGATCCCCCGTTACCTCCGAGATTATGCGTCTTAATGAAGGGGAACAGATAAAAAGACTTGCCAAGGGATCGGCTGGCCAGATGTCCCAGACCGCCGATCATCCGACAGAGGGATGCCGAGGTATACGAAGGTACATCGGCAGGATGCCGCCCTTGTGCGTCGGGATACATCTGCGGAGATGCACATGATGCATCGCATCATGGGTGCATCCGACGCCGGGACGGCGACCCCTCACCTCTTCTCCTCTGCCAGGACGTCCTCTATGGCGTCGGTCATCCTCTTGTTGAGCTCCTCCGTCCCGACGGTGGGGCGGACGCAGTTCTCCGTCCTCCTCTTGGAACCGAAGTCGCGGATGAGTATGCCTCTCTTCTTCATCCCCTCGACCAGTTTTGCGTGGTCGATCGGCGCCTTGGCCAGGATGAAGTTGGCATCGGACGGATAGGGCTCGAAACCTAGGGACTTCAGTGATGCGGCGAGCTTCGGCCTCTGCTCGGAGACCATGTCCACGCTCCTCCTGATGAACGACTGGTCCTTCACCGCGGCGATGGCCGCACCCTCGCTGATCTTGTTGAGGGAATAGGGGACCTTTACGGAGTTCAGCATCTCCGCCACCTTGAGGTTGGATGCCATGTAGCCGATCCTGAGGGCGGCCATGGCGTAAGCCTTGGAGAACGTCTTGGACACGATCAGGTTGTCGAACTCGTCGACCTTGTCGATCATCGTCCATCTGGCATATTCGGAGTACGCCTCGTCGAGGATGACTATGCCCTCGTGCCTGGACAGGATCTCCTCGATATCCTTCTGCCTGAAGCAGTTCCCGGTGGGGTTGTTGGGCGTAGGCATTATGAGGACGCCCCTGCTGTCCTCGCCCTTACCGACCATGGCGTCCACATCGAGCTGGAAGTCCTCGGTCAGCTCCACCTCGCGCATCTTCCCGGATGCGAGGTCGGTGAAATAGGAGTAAAGAGAATAGGACGGATAGGGCTGGGTGACGGAGGTCTTACCGGGCTCCACGAACGTGGTGAAGGCCGTGTTGAGCATCTCGTCGCTGCCGTTACCGGCCACGAAATTCTCCCTCTGCAGGCCGTACAGGTCCGCCAAAGCATCCCTGAGACCGTCCGAGTACGTATTCGGATAGCTGTTGGTGTCTATAGCGATCCCCTTCAGATAGGCCTCGGCGGCTGGATTGGAACCGAGCACGTTGATGTTCGTATCCATCCTCAGGGCGTCCCCCACGATCGGATTGTAGTACATCGTGAGACCCTGGACACTCTTCCTCATCCAGTTTCTGTCCATGATATCACTCCACGAGTCTCTCGATGGGCATGGTCAGTATTCCCTTGGCCCCGATCTTCTTCAGATCCGAGACGACGCGATAGCTGTCGTCGCCGGATATGACCGCCTGGACGGCCACCCAGTCGTCGTTACCGGCGATGTTGACCACGGTGGGTCCGCCGATACCGGGGATTATCCTCTCCACATCCTTCAGCCTGCTCTTCTGGACATCGGCCATGACGTACTTCCTGCCGTCGGCGTCGAGGACGGAGCGGATGGCGTCGACGATCTCGCCGATCCTGTCCTTCTTGTCGGGGTCGTCGAGGACCTTCTGGGTGGTGAACACGGATGCCTCGGACTCGATGACGGTGTCGATCTCCTTGAGGCGGTTCATCCTCAACGTACTGCCGGTGGCCACGAGGTCCGATATGGCGTCGGAGACCCCCAACTGGGGCATGATCTCCGCCGCCCCTTGGACGAAGACGATCTCTGCGGATATCCCCCTGTCCTCGAAGTACTTCCTGGTGAGGTAGGGGAAGGATGTGGCCACGCGGATGCCGTCCTCCATCTTCCCGGTCCTCGCTATGGCGGATTCCTCCGGAGCGGCGATGGAGAGCCTGCACTGGCCGAACCTGAGGTTCAGGACGTTCTTCAGCTCCTTTCCTGCCTCGGCGGTGACATCCTGCCCGGTGATCCCGAAGTCCACGGCCCCGGAATCTATGAAGATGGGTATGTCCTGGGCACGGACGAAGAAGACCTCGAGGTCCAGGTCGGGGACCTTTATGTTGAGCTTCCTTCCCCAGTCGTCACCAAGGTTGATGCCGGCCTTCGTTATGAGCTCGATGGACCTCTCGTTGAGCCTGCCCTTGTTAGGAATGGCCATTTTTACCGTCATGTTCTCACTGAACCGCAGTATAATAATTAATTATAAAAGCCCAAGGCTGGACGCACCTCGCCGTACATCCGTTAAAGTATATTGGGGACCGGGGGAGGATCCCCGGCCCGGGGATGTCTCAGAGTATGCCCTTCTTATAGGCGTACTCGGCGTTCAGCATGGAACCGCCGGCACCGCCCCTGAGGGTGTTGTGGGAGACGACCCACATCTTGTAATAACCGTTGCTGCACCTGATCCTGCCGACGGAGGATGCCATGCCGCGGGCCCTGTCAGGCGTCCCTGCGAAGACATCGTAGATGGGCTGGGGGCGGTTCTCCTCCGCCCTTACGATGATGGGCTGCTCGGGTGCGGACGGCAGACCGAGTTTCTGGGGCTCCCCCCTGAAGTCCGCAAGCACCTTGGCGACCTCCTCTATGGAGGGGGACTCCTTCATATCTATGACGAGGGACTCGGTGTGTCCGTCGATGACGGGGACCCTGGCACAGTTGGCCATGACCTTGAATCCCGCATACTTGAACTCCCCGTCCGCATAGGTCCCGAGCATCTTGGCGAGCTCGGTCTCCATCTTCTCCTCCTCATGGCTGATGAAGGGGATGACGTTGCCGACGATGTCGAGGGAAGGGACTCCGGGATATCCGGCACCGGAGATCGCCTGATAGGTGGAGACGAATACCTCGTTCAGACCGAACGCGTCGTTGAGGGCGCGGAGCGGGACGACTATGCCGGTGGAGGAGCAGTTGGCGTTGGTGACGATGTACCCGCCGTTGCCGTAGGTGTCCTGGTCCTTGATGGAGCAGAACTGGTCGGTGTTGACCTCCGGGACGATGATGGGGACGTGGGGGTCCATCCTGTGGGATCCGGCGTTGGTGAAGACGGCCACCCCTTTCTGGGCCAGCTCGGTCTCCGTAGGTCCCGCGAGCTCGCTGGGTATGCCGGAGAAGGCGATCCTGCAGGCCTTGGAGATGTGGTCGACATCCATCTTGGAGATCTTCATGTCGAGGGTCTCCTGCTTGTAGTTGTAGTCGCGGACCTTCAGAGTGTCCCCGAACCTCTTCCCCTCGGACCTCTCGGATGCGTAGAGACCCTCTATCTCGAAGTAAGGGTGGTCCTCTAGCATCTCGACGAACCTCTGTCCGATCATACCGGTCGCGCCCAATACAGCTACCTTGACCTTTCCGCTCATTATGAAACCTCTGGATACAATGTTGGGAGGGATTCCCGCAACGGTCAGCTCTTCCCGTTGTCGTAGATCTTCTTCTGTCTCTCTTTGGAGATGCTGAGGATGACGTGGGCGATCTGCTCCGCCTCCTCCTCAGTAAGGCTGACCTCGGTGCAGAGATCGAGATACCTTTCAACGATCTCCCTGCCCTTGGCCTCGTCCCAGTAGCTCTGTCCGCTACGCTTCTTGGCCTTGGCGAGTTCGTCGGTGATATCAACGCGGGTCGCTATGAGGTCGATGATCTGTCCGTCGATCTCCTCGATCTCGTCCCTAAGTTCTTTGGTCGATACAGGCTGATCCATTATCTGCCCTTCCTTATAAAACGTCCAATAAGGCGCGCTTATAAATTACTATCTAGAGAACGATGAAAAGATGATGTTCCGTATCGCCCGGCCAGGTGTAATTTCAGTATAAATGCACTAAAAAATCCATAAATGTATCATATATTCTATGGGTGGACACATATAAGCATCATTATTCTTGAAATAGAGTTATTAATGAAGGCGTATATTGCAAAAAAATGGACCGCGTACATCAACTGTTCGAACACTATCCTTCTCAAGAAGCAGTAGCCATGCTCATGCTGAGACAGGGCATAAGCGTGAAGGACGGTAACGCCTACTGCGGTGACATAAAACAGTCAGATGCAGCGGTGGCCCGTGCGGCCAAGGTGGACAGGAGGGTCGTACGCTCCACCATAGAGCGGATCGAGAACACCCCCGAACTGCTGGCACTTTACTCCAAACTCAAATCCATGCTCCTTCTGTCCGAGGCATCCCCCGAGATCGGATGCTCCTCCATAGAGGTGGTCCCCACCGATGCGACCATGCCGGGCATCATGGCCGGCATAATGGATGTGCTCTACAGGGCGGGGATCAACGTGAGGCAGGCGGTGGTCAGCGACCCCGTCGACGACAAGGACTCCCACCTGATCATCGTCACGGACGGCACCCTGCCGGGAAGCGTACTTTCCGCCGTCAGGTCCTGCCGCGGAGTGGCCAGCATAATCATAAAATGACGTCTGGCACATCGTCCGGCGATTATTCTGTACCCGATACCTCCCGCGCGCGGGAACTCGCGCATGTTTAATTATAACTAGAGCGTACGACCGCCCATTATGACAGAACCTAGGAAGGCCAGGCTGGAACGCAGCACCCGCGAGACCAAGGTATCCGTCGAGCTGGACGTCGACGGGACCGGGAAGTTCGATGTGGACTGCGACATCCAGTTCCTGAAGCACATGACGGAGACGTTCGCCAGATACGCACAGTTCGACCTCGTCCTGAAGGCAGGAGGGGACAACGACCACCACGTGATCGAGGACACCGCCATCGCCATGGGCGAGGCGGTCAAAAAAGCCCTCGGTGACGCTCCCGTGGAGAGGACCGCATCCTGCATCCTGCCCATGGACGACGCCCTCGTCATGGTCGCTCTGGACCTGGTCGACCGCCCCTATGCGGACATAGACTGCCCGGACCCCCTGTACACCCACTTCTTCAGGAGTTTCGCCATGTCCGCCGGCATAACCCTGCACATCGTGCAGATCCGCGGATTCGACGAGCACCACCTGGTCGAAGCCTCCTTCAAGGCCCTGGGCAAGGCACTGTACGGCGCCACCCGCCCCAGGGGATCTCTTCTGAGCACCAAGGACGCAGTGAAGATGGTCTGACATGCTGGCAAAGAGAGTAATACCCTGTCTCGACGTCAAGGACGGAAAAGTCGTCAAAGGTACCGAGTTCGTCAACCTGCGCGATATCGGCTACCCTCCCGAACTGGCGGAGATCTACAGCAAGGAAGGTGCCGACGAGATAACCTTCCTAGACATAGCAGCCTCCAAGGAATCCAGGGGTACCACCCTCGACCTGGTGAGGGAGACCGCGCAAAGGGTCTTCGTCCCGCTCACCGTCGGCGGAGGGATCCGTACGGCAGAGGACGTTCACGCCGCCCTCCTGGCCGGTGCGGACAAGGTGTCCATGAACTCGGCCGCCGTCAAAAACCCCGACCTCATATCCGAGTCGGCCGAGAGGTTCGGAAGACAGTGCGTCGTCGTAGCCGTCGACGCCAAACGCACGACGGCCACGAAGAGCGGGTACGAGGTCTTCGTCAAAGGAGGCTCCGAGCCCACGGGCCTCGACGCACTCGAATGGGTGGCCGAGGCGGAGGACAGAGGGGCCGGGGAGATCCTGCTCACCTCCATCGACGCCGACGGAACCAGGAAGGGCTACGACATAGAACTGACGAAGGCTGTCGTAGACCAGACCAACGTCCCCGTCATAGCATCCGGCGGATGCGGCACGGTGGACGACATATACAGGGTCTTCGCGGAGACTGATTGCGATGCGGCCCTCGCCGCCTCCATATTCCATTATCGCGAGTACACGGTGGCGCAGGTCCACGACTATCTCAGGGAAAGGGGGATAGAGGTAAGATGACAGAGATACCCAAACTCAACTACGACGAAAAAGGGTTGATCCCCGTTATCGTCCAAGACTACAGGACCAACGAGGTCCTCATGATGGCCTACTCCAACGAGGAGGCCGTGAAACTGATGTACGAGACCGGCTACACCCACTTCTGGAGCCGCAGCAGACAGAAGATGTGGAAGAAGGGAGAGGAATCCGGGCACGTCCAGAAGATCAGGTCCATACAGGCGGACTGCGACGACGACACCCTGCTGGTAAGGGTGGAGCAGACGGGCGTCGCCTGCCACACCGGGAACCCGTCGTGCTTCTTCAAGCTCATCTACGGGAACACCGACCAGACGGCGGCCATCATACCGGAACTCATAAGGACCGTCGAGGACAGGAAGAACAACCCCTCCGAAGAGAGCTACACCTGCAAACTGTTCGGGGACGAGACCAAGATGTGCAAGAAGATCGTGGAGGAGGCGGCGGAGGTCGCCCTCGCCGTCAAAGACCATGACGAGGACGAGATCGCAGCCGAGACATCCGACCTCATCTACCACACCATCGTAGCCCTCGTCAAGGAAGGTGTCGACCTCGGCAAGATATACGGAGAGCTGACGGAGAGACACTCATGAGGGCCGATCTGCACACCCACTCCATATTCAGCGACGGGGAGCTCATCCCGGCCGAGCTCGTAAGAAGGGCCATGGTCCTCGGACACGACGTCATAGCCATCACAGACCACGTCGACATGACGAACGTAGAGTTCGTGGTGAAGGCCGTGGTGAAGGCCGTGGACCTCTGCGAGGATTACATCAAGGTCATCCCGGGGGTGGAGATCACCCACGTCCCCCCGAGGAAGATAGCCGAGGTTGCGAAACAGGCCAGGAGATTCGGTGCGAAATGGGTCGTCGTCCACGGCGAGACCGTGACCGAACCGGTCATGCCTGGGACTAACAAGGCTTCCGTGGAGAACCCCGACATAGACATACTGGCACATCCGGGTTTCATCACCCTCGAGGAGGCGCAGACCGCCAAGGACAACGACGTCATCCTGGAGATCACCGGAAGGATGGGTCACAACATAACCAACGGTCACGTCTACAAAATGGCACACGAGGTCGGAGCGAAGATGGTGATCGACTCGGACACACACGCCCCGGAGAACCTCATGGACGAGGCGGCCGCCCTGACCGTGGCCCTCGGAGCGGGACTGACCAAGGAAGAGGCCGATAAAGCCCTCCACGTCACCCCCTACGAGGCGACGAAAAACCTCTGATGGGGCCGGACACACCTGTCCGGCTCACATCGCTTCCCTGTAGATCTCCGCTATCTCCTCTCTGCCGAAGACCTTCGGATTATCCTCTATCCTTGCCTTGGACACCCTGAACGCATTGTCGACCAGCCAGGGTATGTCGTCCTCGCAGAACCCCTCGTCGGAAAGATAGACGTCCAGACCTATCCTCCCCAGAAGCATCTCCACCTGTCTGGCACAATCGGTCTCGTCGTTCCCTCCCAGAAGTTTCGACACGATCGAGAACTTGGGTGCGCTGCACATACACGAATGCCTGAATATGACCGGCGTGAGTGCGGCCAGACCGCGCCCGTGGACCATGTCGCGCAGACCGCTGAGAGGATGTTCCAGACCATGGGGCGCTATCAGACTGGATGCGTAGAACGCCGACCCCACCAGAGACGATGCCAGGGTCACGGCGTCCAAGGCCTCCTCGTCATAGATGTCGTCATTCACCCTTACGATGTACTTCGACAGTGTGGCCATACAGGTCAGACTGGTAGGTTCGGTCACCGGATTCGAACGGGGACTTAGATACGATTCCATGCTGTGGCATAACGCATCGAACGTCACTGCGGAAAGTGTCTCCGGCGGCATAGTCTCCATAAGGGAAGGGTCGACCACGGAACATATGGGTATCAGGACGTTGTCCCTTATCCCCTTCTTATCCTTGGTGACCGGGTCGGACAATATGGCCGTACCGTTGCATTCGCTTCCCGTACCGCAGGTGGTGGGTACGGCGACTATGGGAAGTGCAGTAAGGCGTCTCCCTCCGAAACCGTCCATCATGATCCCGTGTATGTCCTCCCCCGGATTGCAGGCCATCAGTGCGATGCCTTTGGAGGCATCCATCGGACTTCCGCCGCCGAGTGCCAATATGCAGTCGCATCCAGACGACCTGGCCGTTTCGGCCCCTTCTTCGACGGTGGTCATCAAAGGATTCTTCGATACCTTGTCGAAGACATGGTATTCCATCCCGAGAGCCTCCAACTGACCTTCGACCTTTTCCAGCAGACCGGTCTTCGCACTGCTTTTTCCGGTGACGATGAGCGGTCTCCTCCCATGTCTGGAAATCTCTTCTCCGATATGGTCGGCCTTCCCCCTGCCGAACTTCAGATCGAAAGGGACACAATATTCGAAATCCATGAGAACACCGAAAGATCATCCTGGCTCATTGGTCCCTATCGGTCTCGAGATCCTTACGGATCTTCTTGATGACCTCGTCCATGTAAAGATCGCGTCCTTCGTCATGGAACCGGTCGTCCTCTACCAAAAGCATCTCGTAGAGCTCCTGTTCGGTCATCAGACACTCCTCCTTCTTACCACCTTTATCGGGATCGGACATGATATCACCGTGCAATGCCGGTCCAAGATAATACCGTTTACGTCCTACGAACGTACGTATCGTCCCATGCTGCCGACCGCCGGATGGAACCATCGTTGCAATGTACCAGATATGGAGATCACATGCATCCGCATGTCCGTTCATGTCTTGAAAAACCTCCGACAGCCGCATGTGACACCGAACAGGCATGATGCCGCCACGTGTCCGGAAACGACGTCGCCCTCCGGATCCATGAGGACTAAAACGATGGTCCGGGAGTTATAAGACCACATAAGATACGGGAAATAGATTAAAACAAGACTTCCACTATCCGGCAGATATGCCTAAGATTGCTCTCATCGGCGGTTCCGGGATCTACAATCCCGACAACTTCGAACTCATAGAGGAGGTATTCCCCGACACCCCGTACGGAAAGCCTTCCGACCCCATAATGATCGGAAAGATCAATGGAGTGGAGGTCGCCTTCCTCTTCAGACACGGAAAACAGCACCAACACCCCCCGTCCTCCGTACCCTACAGGGCCAACATGTATGCCCTCTGGAAACTCGGATGCAAATACATCATATCCGCCTGCGCCGTCGGCTCCCTCCAGGAGGAGTACAGGCCCGGGGACCTGGTCATAGCCGACCAGTTCATAGATTGGACCAAGAAGAGGGATTACACCTACTTCATGGACAAGACCGTCCACATGTCCATGCCCGATCCCTGCTGCCCCTATCTGAACCAGATCTTCGCAGAGACTGCGGAGGAGATGAAGATCCCCTACCACGTCGGAGGGACATACATCTGCATAGAAGGTCCCAGATTCTCCAACAGGGCCGAAAGCCGCATGTTCAGGCAGTTCGGGGACATCGTCGGCATGACCATGGTGCCGGAGTGCCAGCTGGCCAGAGAACTCGGCATGTGCTACTGCAGTCTGGCCACCGTTACGGATTACGACTGCTGGAAGGACGAGGATGTGACCATCGACATGGTCATGAAGATCATGGCGGAATGCCTCGACAAGGTCCTCAGGCTCCTGGAACTCGGACTCCCGAAGATCAAGGACGAGAGCACCTGCCACTGCATCGAATCCGCCAAAGGGTGCGGTTCCCTCGACGAGATCCAGTGATACAACGACAAGATGGGGCGGGCATGCCGCCCCATCGGACCCCTGTGCGTTCACACGGGGGTCCATAAAAATAAAGATGGGTCCGAAGACCCTTTTCGATCATCTCCTCTTCAGGACGATGAGGTTGGCCGCAAGACATGACAGGACTGTGACGACTGCGAACCTGCACAGACCGTCATCATTGTGTACTTCAAGTATCACTGTATCCTGTAACATGAAAAACAATGTTGGGATTTTGAACAGATGAGGGAATGTGACACAATGCCCTCGGCATACGATGGCACAATGATATATCGGAAACACAATCAGCGTTCGTAATGAAGATAGTCATCAGAGGGACCGTACAGGGGGTGGGTTTCCGCCCCGCCGTATACCGCACAGCAGTATCGCTGGGTCTCCGCGGTACCGTGTGCAACAACGGTTCCAATGTGACAATCGAGGTGGATGACGGCGATGCGTTCCTGGAGGCCTTCCTCAGGGACCTGCCCCCCCTTGCCAGGATAGAGAGTGTGGAAAAGACGCCGTCCGACATAGACCCCTCGATAAAAGGGTTCTCCATCATCGAATCCGATGCCGGCGACATGGAAGGGTCTTCCATCCCTGCGGACACCGCGGTATGCTCCAGATGCCTGGAGGATATGCGTTCCGGGAGGAGGAAGGGATATCCTTTCACGACCTGTACCGACTGCGGACCCCGTTTCACCCTCCTGAGATCCCTGCCATACGACCGCGGACGCACGGCCATGGATTCGTTCCCCATGTGCCAGACCTGCGGAGGGGAGTATGCGGACCCCGACGACAGGAGATTCCACCACCAGACGGTGTGCTGCCCTCGGTGCGGTCCCGGATACCGTCTTCTGGACAAAGACGGACAGGAGATCCAATGCGACGACCCGATAGGGTCTTTCGCAGAGCACCTCCGCAAGGGCGATATCGGGATAGCCAAGAGCTGGGGAGGGATGCATATCTGCTGCATACTGTCCCGTACGGCACATCTCCGCGAATGGTACCGCCGCCCGAACAAACCATTCGCCGTCATGGTCCGCGACATCGCATCGGCGAAGAGATACTGCGAACCGACTCCTGAGGAGGAGAGGATGCTCCTCTCTCCGCACCGCCCCATAGTCCTTGTCAGGAAGAAGGATTCGGAGGTCTCGGAAGCACTGTCACCCAGTCTGGACAACGTAGGGGTGTTCCTCCCGTACACGGGGATGCAGCATCTCCTCTTCGACCGCCTCGGAGAGGATGCCCTCATAATGACCTCCGCCAACGTACCGGGGGAACCCATGGTCCTCGACGACAGGGACATCCTCGGTCTCGGAGCGGACGTGTACCTCCTCCATGACCAGGAGATCGTCAACAGGGCGGATGACAGCGTCCTCCGCGCCTTCGGGAAGGACCCTTTCTACATCAGGAAATCCAGAGGGGCCATCCCTTCGTATTACGAGTTCCCTGCGGAATACGACGCGGTGGCGGTAGGCGCCCAGGAGAACCTCGCAGGGGCGGTCGCATCCCGCGGAAGGATATATCCCACCCAGCACATCGGAAACGGGGAAGGGATAGGGGTGCCGGAGTATCTGGAGGAGGCCGTGAGGTTCCAGATGTCCCTCGTGGATTGCGAACCCCAGGTGATCGCCGAGGACCTCCACCCTGCATATATGAACAGGCCCCTGGCCCGCCGTCTGGCCGAGGAATTCGGTGCGGAGGTCGTGGACATACAGCATCATCATGCACATGTGGTATCCCTGATGGTCGACCGCGGAAACCTGGAACATCTGACCGCGCTCGCCCTGGACGGGACCGGACACGGGGACGACGGTGCGGCCTGGGGAGGGGAGGTCATGTCCTGCGGATATACGGGATATGAACGTCTGGCACATCTGGAGTACATACCACTGCTGGGCGGACAGAAGGCACTTTCGGACATCAGAAGACTCAGGTTGGCCATCGACATGTTGAACGGTGAGGAGAGCGACACCGGCTTCTCCGATTCGGAGACCGCCGTCCTCTCCAAACTGGCAGGAAGGAGCATAGGGACCTCGTCCCTCGGAAGGGTCCTCGACGCCCTCTCCTACTCCCTAGGGGTATGCGACAGAAGGACCTACGACGGGGAACCGGCCATGAAACTGGAACCTCTTCTGGCGAGAGGGAGGCTGGTGGACGGATTCGAGACCTACACCGAGAACGGCATCATAAGGACGGCCCACCTGTTCTCCGGGATCGAGAAGCGTCCGGACAAGGCCGATGCCGCATATTCCGTAGTCTGGAACATATTGTCGGAGATGGTGGATTCGGCATCGGAGAGGGCGGACTCCGACGGTGAGGGCTGCATCGGCATCACCGGAGGGGTGTCCTACGACGTACCGATCGTCAGAATGGCGAAGGAACTTGCGGAAAAGCACGGGAAGAGACTGATCTGGCACACCCGTGTGCCTAACGGCGACGGTGGCATATCCACAGGACAGGTCGCGGCGGCGCTGAGAAGACCGTAACCCATCCGGCCGACGAGATATGACCGGTATCCAGACGGTTCCATAAATTGGATGCATACTCCAACCGTAAGACTGTTTATCTATCCGAGGGATAATACTTCCATCCATCACAGAAGATGCTCTCGCCAGCGTTCTGGAACAGAGGAATTCGATGAAGAACACTTTGTTCGTGCTGCTCGACGGAATGGAAGACGACCCCAATCCTGAGCTGGGCGGCAAGAAACCATACGAAGTCGCCAAGATGCCTTTTATCAGACGTAAGGCACCCCATTTGCACTGGACCACCGGAAGGGGATATACCCAGCTCTTCCTGAACGAGTTCTGGACCGGGCACCCTCCCGACATAGCGAGGGCGGCGATAGAAGCCTGCGGGCTCGGAATGGACATGTCCCACAACCGCATGGCCTTCCGCATGAGCCCCGCGTTCATAGACGGAAAGACCGTACATTGGGCATACGGCGTGGACGACAGGGCCGAAGACCTCGTGGAGAGCGTGAAAAGCAACTTCTACCTCTTGGAAGACAGGAACCCCCAGATAGAGTTCTTCGTCCATGGGAGGTCGGTCATCACGATGGAATGGGACGGAGAACCCCAGCAGACCCCCCAGGCACCCGTCGACGGGCCCTATGTACCCATAGAGGACCCTCTGGGGGAACTCATACTGAAGGTAGCATCGGAGAACGACGGACTCACCATCTATCCGTGGGGCATAGGAAGGGTGGGGAAGGTCTATCCCCCGTTCCCTGCGGTTAAGAACATGACGGCCATCTCGGACAGCCCCACCGCATTGGGTATCGCCGCCACCCTGGGCCACAGGATACAGCTCATCCCGGACCTAGACGACCGCTTCCCGGCGGCCCGCAGGGCCCTTAGGGACGGACATGTGTTCCTGCACATGGACGAGGTCGACGAATACAGCCATGAGAAGGACGCACATAAGAAGATCAGGGTCCTGGAGCACATCGACTCCATGATGGAGGAATACTTCTCGGACATCGAGAACGTCGTGTTCTTCGTAGACCACGGGACCTCGTGCGTCACAGGCACCCACATCCTGATGGACGTACCGTTCAGGACAGACATAGAATGTTTCAAGGAGGGGGAGCATGTCGAACTCGACAGACTCGTCCCCGCACTTATGGAGAAATTACAATGACTTTCGAACTTCCGCCATCCCTCGGAATACACGGGGACAGAAAGACCGCAGAAGACATCATGTCCCGCATATGGGGGAAGAGGGGCGTCTTCACCTGCACGATAGCCAACACCCTGACCTCCACCATCCCCGGCATATCTGAGGCGGGCGACACCCCGGAACTGACCTTGTTCACCGGGCCTGCGGATGCTGAGTTCCTGGTAATGGGCAAGGTCACTTGCATGAAAGGCATCCCGATAAACCCCGGGAACATACCCACCCCCGCGACCTTGACCAAAGCGGCCCTGGAACTCTCCAAGATGCCGTTCCTGATCATCAACGGAGGATCCCAGGTAATCCCCAACATCCCCTGCATCGAGGTAGGCGGGGAATGCGGACAGAAGATAACCACCGGCCACGCCATGAGCGCCGCCCAGGTGAGGAAGAGCTTCGAATACGGGAGGATGCTCGGGGAACAGCTCGCGAAGACGTACGACTATGTCGTCATCAGCGAGAGCTGCGCCGGAGGGACCACTACCGCTCTCGCAGTCCTTCTGGCCATGGGCACCGTGAGGGAGAACCTCGTAAGCAGCTCCTCCCCCAAGAATCCCAAGCAATTCAAGTGGGACACCGTCATGCAGGGACTCAACGCCGCCGGGATCGGGATAGGAGACCTTGCGGACGACCCCCTGAAGGCCGTGGAATGCGTCGGAGACCCGATGATGCCCGTCAACATAGGGATACTCGTCGGAGCGGCCAAACATGTGCCTGTGATCGTCGGCGGAGGAACGCAGATGGCCCCCATAATGGCGGCCGCCGTGAAACTCGAACCGTCCATAATAGGCAACTTCATGCAGGGCACCACCAGATGGCTCCTCTCAGACCCCAATTCCAGCATGGAGAGGCTTGCAGAGGCCATATCCCCGTCCATCCCCATCGTCAACATAAACATGGATTACTCCAAGAGCCCGTACGAGGGTCTGCAGGCCTACGAATGGGGATATATCAAGGAAGGAGTGGGATGCGGAGGATCGTCCGTGGCGGCCGTCATCGAAAGCTCCGGAAGGATAGACTGCGACATGCTTCTCGACAAGGTCCATGAGATCTATCAGAAGATCATGAACGCCGATTGACCTTTTCGAAAAGGGGGCTTCGGTGACGAAGTCCCCCGATATTCCTAAAAGATGGATGACTGTTCCATCCATCCTATATATACTTCATAAAGGGGTATATAATCAGTAATACGAATCTTCTAGAAAGTAGCAAAAATATTATTCCCAAAATGAATAAAAAATCTAACAAAAAGAAGAGGTGTCAATAGTCCTCTTCGACCTCGACGGGACAGTAGTGCTCGTCGAGGAGATCGAGCTCATGGGAGATGCGCTCGTTCCTGCAACGGGAACATTCGACCTCCTTGTGAAGCTTCTTCTTGAGTTCGCAGCCGGAACGATCGAAATCCACAATCCTCCCGCATCTGCAGTAAATTTTCTGGAAAGAGGAGGGGCCAGCATCGTAAATCAGACTGTTTCTTACACAATCTAACGGCATGAATGGATCAGGCGCTACGATGTCCGACAACTAAACTATCCCCCAGTTCTTTGAAACGCCGAAGAAGTATCCACGTCCTATCCCGATTCTTCCAAGGCGGACTTCCCCATCCTGTCCTTAGCATATAAGCATTGTGCAGGGCCCCTTATAAGCCGTTCCGAGATGGTCGGAACAAGGCGTATCAATGCTAAAAAATGAACAGAAATATTTAAATATAAGATAATAGGCCGTTTTTCGGGTATTTCGCCGGAAAACGGCCGGCGGGAACGACGTCCCGCCTCAGAGCCTGAGGGCCTTCTTACCGGGGAAGACGGCCTTGCTGCCGAGCCTGTCCTCTATCCTCAGGAGACGGTTGTACTTGGCGGTCCTCTCCCCTCTGCAGGGTGCACCCGTCTTGATCTGTCCGGTACCCCATCCGACGCATAGGTCGGCGATAGTGGTGTCCTCCGACTCACCGGACCTGTGGGATACGACGACGTTGTATCCGTTGTCGGCGGACATCTCGCAGGCATCCTGGGCCTCGGAAACGGTCCCGATCTGATTGACCTTCAGAAGGAGGGCGTTGGCGGCACCTTTCTTTATACCGTCCGCAAGACGCTTGGAGTTCGTGACGAACAGGTCGTCTCCGACGATCTGAACCCTGTTCCCGACGGCCTTGGTGAGTTCCGCGGTGGTGGCATAGTCGTTCTCCTCGAACGGATCCTCTATGCTTATCAGGGGGAACTCGTCGATGATGGACCTGTAGTGGTCCACGAGCTCTCCGGCGGACAGGGACAGACCGTCTACGTTGTACTTTCCGTTCTCGAAGAATTCGGAGGATGCCGCATCTATGCCGAGATAGATATCCTTGCCGGGCTCGTATCCGGCATCCGAAATGGCCTCCACTATGGTCCCGAGAGCCTCGGAGACCGTGTTCACCGGAGGAGCGAATCCGCCCTCGTCCCCGACATTGATGGCACCGACCCCGTATTTGGACTTCAATATGCTCTTGAGGGAAGAATAGGTCTCCGCGGCCATCCTGAGGCACTCGGAGAAGCTGGAAGCCCCTGCGGGTATGATCATGCACTCCTGGACCTTCAGATCGCCTCCGGCGTGCTTGCCCCCGTTGATGATGTTGAACATGGGGACGGGCAGAGTGACGTGGTCCTTCCCGATGTACTCGTAAAGCTGCTGGTTGCTGACGAACGCCCCCGCATTCGCCACTGCGAAAGATACGGCCGTGGTCGCGTTCCCGCCGATGGACTTCTTGTTGTCGGTGCCGTCAGCCTCCACCATGGCCATGTCTATGGCCCTCTGATCCGTGGGATCCATGCCCACTATCGCCTTGGCCACGGTCGTGCGGACGTTCTCTACGGCCTTCTGGACACCTTTGCCCTTGTACCTGTCTCCTCCGTCACGGAGCTCGTGGGCCTCGTACATCCCGGTAGAGGCCCCGGACGGTGCGATGGCCGAGATCTCGTGACCGTTGACGGTCACGACGGCCTCCACAGTGGGGTTGCCCCTGGAATCAAGTACCTCTCTTGCCCAAACCTTTTCGATCTTTGCCAAAAATCATTCCTCCTTGTATAATGTCATCATACTGGTGAGGACCGCCCTCTCGTTCTTCTTGAGGACCTCCCCGTCCACGGATGCCAGAAATGTGAATTTGTGTTTCTCGCCTCTGAGCGCCAGGATCTCCTTGAGCGCCACGAACGTCCTGTCTATGCCGCAATGGTCGATGATATTGTCCAGGTCGTCCAATGCGACCACCGGGTATCTGGAACCCTCTATGAATCCCCTGACCATGTCGATCATCGTACCCAGCGGATAGAAGTTCCCTTTGAGGGTGTAGACCTCGGCCCCCTTGTCGAGACCGAACCTCTCTCTGGCGACCTTCGCCCTGGAGGCGGTTATCAGAAGCATGTCGTACCCGGCCATCGAGAACGTCTGCATGATATCCAGGACGGTACGGGGATTCTCTTGGAAGAATACGTACGACTCCCCGTAGGTTATCCCCCTCCTGACCAGCTCGTCATTGGGATTGGCCATCATTCTGCCGCGGTCCGCATCCACTATGCGCTTGTCCTTGGGAAGGGCGGCGTTGATCGCATCGACCAACATGGATGTGGTGAATGGCTTCACAAGTTCGGCCTTCACGAAGATGCAGCTTTCCGGTACGGATTCGGTGCTGTTCCTTATGACGATGATGGCGGGACCGTTCTCGGCCCTCTGTCTGCGCCCTTTCTTGCTCTCGGGCTCGGCTTCCCAACTCTCCAGATCGTCTATGAAAGACATCCCGGTGCCGTCGGAGACGGCGGTATCGAGGATGACGATACGATGGTCCTTATCCGTCTGGATGGTGGCCATCGCCTCTTCGACGGTGTTCACGGCCGTATGTTCGATGCCGTTCTTCTCGAGGACGTCCATGAGCATGGTCTTCATGCCTTCCCTGTCCTCGATTATCAGAGCCTTCATCTGGAACCTCCTGGTCGCTTCCCCATTTTGGTTAAAATATATTAAAGGTGGGAAGACGGATGGATGACGATCTGACGACCGACACAGTCAAAACTAAAAGATACCGATTTACAGTATCGAAACGATTTCGAAGTACCCAACGGGCCAGGGATGGATGATCCCCGGCCACGTCGGATGAGACCGCGAAGCGGTGCAGAAAGCTTACTGCTTCCTGCTCTCTTTTGCCTTCGGCCTCAGGTTGCTGTATCCGCATTTGCGGCACTTGGTCGCCTTGAGCGGGTTCGTCGCATAGCAGTTCATGCAGACGGACTTGTCAAGGAGCCTGTGCTCAGCCTCTTTGAAACGGGCCATTTGTTATTCCTCTGGCAGACCAATAGGCAAGCAATATAAAACCCTTACCCAATCAATCTCCTCTATCCTCTTTCTTCTTACGAGGGTTCCTGAAGACTGTGGTGTCGGCCACATCTATGGCCGTACGACCTTTCATGATGAAAGTAGCCAGGATGACCATTATGACGCTTCCCACGAGGTCCGCCCTCAGATCGTCCAACGTATCGAAGTCCCCGTAGACCATCACGCTCTGACCCACCAGGACATCGACGTATCCCTCCATGACCTCCCATATCCCTCCGAAGGCAAGGGAGATCATCAGGGTGTAGCAATGGATGGCCGCATTGGAACCCAGCGTGACATGGGCGGGGGAATGCTTCTCTATGAGACACAGTGCCAGAAACACTATCGCACCGACGCTCATGGACGACAGCACGTGCCCGAAGAAGCCCCACCACAGGATGTCCGGGTCCATGTAGAACCCGAGGCACAGGGAGATCGTGTAGATGTACACGTCGGCCATCAGCAGGAAATTGAACCACCAGGGCATCTTGACCGCATCCACCAGCCTGAGGACCGGGATGACGCACGATATCAGCGCGAAGGCGATGCAGGTGGCCTCCAGATACCATGCGGGATGCCATCTGAGACCGCGGGCAATATCCGCCGCCACCGTCCAGAACATTATGGCGAAGATGATCTCCTCTATGATCCAGACGGCGATGGTGAACTTCCTGTCCCCCTCCTCGGTCATGTGGATCATTCCGACACCTCCAGATATTCGCGGGAAAGCACGAACTTCTTCCCCTTCATGTAACGCACGATGACGACGACCGCCACCAGAGACAGGACGAGCCCGGTGAACAGGTATGCGAGCTCGTCTACGAAGAAGAACGTCTCTCCGAGCTGGTCCTTGTTGAACAGGGATATGGCCACCAGCATGAGGGATGTGAACGCCTCGCTGTTGAACACGAGGAACCCTCCGATGAGGAACCTGTTGAGTCTGGATCCGAACAGGACCGCTATCCCCATAGTGGCCACATATGCCAGGGGGTAGGATATGCACCATGTCGCCACACCTTCGATGTGGGCGTAGATCTTCTTATCCGTACTGAATACGCCCTCCAGGTTCCCGTCCGCATCCACCACGTATGAACTGTAGATATCCCCTGTGAAGTTCAGGACATAAAGGAGTACGAACGACATGACCATCATTACAACGGCCGACAGGAGCGGGGCCCGGGGATCCACCAGTCTGTCCCTGCTGCAGTACAGGAGGACCGCATACAGCACCAAGGCTATCGCCGCATACATCGTGACAACGGTATCGTCCTCATAAAGACCCAGCGCGATGAGGAATACCGCTATCGCGATGGAAATGTAGTATGCAGCGATCTTTTTCATTAACGGGGGGCATCGACAACGTACTTAAAAAACTAAGTAGGAGGAGCCCTCACTCCGGTGCCCTCGCCTTCCTGCGGAAGAGCTTCCCGCGGTCGTTCTCTATGAGCCTCATCGTAAGACCCAGATAGAGCACCACCATCATTATGTTCCTCATCAGGAGGATCAATATCCCCAATGCCGACATGGCCTCGCCTTCCCCTCTGAAGCCGAAATTCACGAGGAAGTCCAACTGTGTCAGCACCTCCCCTATGACGAACAGCTTCATCATGGTGTCCTTCTCCTCCCTCTTCCCCGGGATCACATACAGAAGAAGGACGAAAGGTATGAGCCAGACCATATACTGTCCGGAGAACACGGTGGATACCAGTATGAATGTCATCATGGCGATGGTCAGGACGAGACACGTATCTGGCCGCAGCTTGCTCTTATCCAGACCGCTTCTCAAGGTCCAATACGCATAATGTGCATACAGAAGGACCAGGACGACCGCCATCAGGGGAAGCATCAGACCGGAGAAGATATCCGGCAGGGATCCGTATATGTTGTCCGACCCGAAATCGAACCCATACGATACGTCTGTAAGACCCAGCAGGGCCGTGAACTCGATCAGGGAGGCGATGACCGACTCCATCTCCAGCGGGCGGTCGGTATGGTACTTGGTGAAGGAAAGAGGGTCCGCGCCGCACAGATAGAACAGTGCCAGCACCGCAAGGCCTGTGATGATGAAGGCGGCCACCCCCTTCAGGGCCCCCATCCTCTCACCCTTGGCCAACATGTATATCGCGAGGATCGGGAAGAATATCGCAGGATACAGCTTCACGGTGGTGGCGAATGCCAACACCACGAAGGCCCACGTATACTTCCTATCCATCGCCAATATCAGTGCCAGGAACGTCAGGATCATGGGGATCATGTCGAACCTGTCCGTCAGGAACTCGAACATCAGGAACATCAGGACCGAGTAGAGTGCCATTATCCTGAGACAGTCGTGACCCATCCTGTCCGCCAGACGTTCGCTGCACCACAGACCCAGGATGAAGAACAGACCGGTCATGACTATGAATGCGACCTGATATCCGGCCACGGATGGCGCGAACATCCTGGGTATGAAAAGGAACAGATATGCCATGGGCGGATATTCCCATGTACGCCACTCGTCATATGCCCAGACCTCTTCCGTATACGGGAATATGCCGTTCGCCATGGCATCCGCATAGGGGAAATAGCCGTCGCATACGCTGGAAGGTATATCCGTAAGGTACACGACCGCGAACAGGATCGCACTCAGGACCGCATATATGCCTATGAACAGGATGTAGTTCCTCTGTCTTCCGGTGATTTTGACGTCCAATCCCATAGCCCCCTGATCACATAGACTCACGGCAGCAACGCCCTCTGCTGACGGAGGTCCCCGTACTTGTCGTCGGATATGAATCCCATCAGTTCGTGGGTCAGATAGTCCGGCATGATGGCATCCACGATCTCGTTCACCCTCCTGCTTGAATATGGGCGGTGCTGGTCTATACCCTTCGCCCTTTCGAAGGCGTCATGGGCGAAGTGCTCCCACTCCTCGCCTTCGGCCCTTCTGCGGGGAACGAACGTCCTCCTGTACTCGGCGGTGGTGCTGAGCTGGAGATGCATATGCCTTATCCTGTCCTTCATATCCTTCGGATAACGGTCGATTATGCTCATGACCGCATCTATGGCGCTTTCCTCGTCGAATGCATCGTCACATGTATTCATCATATGACCGGTGTCGAGGGTGAATCCCCAGTTGTCGAACTCCAGCTTGTCTTCCAGGACCCTCCATTCCGAAGGACTCCTCAGTTTGAGGCCCTCCCACCAGAGGTTCTCGAAAGAAAGACGGAACGGCGGCTCCCCTCCGGGATATCCCGCCACGACACGGTTCACCATCTCGGCGAAATCGGAGATTATCGCGAGATCGTCGCTCTCGTATTTCCTGCAGAGGACCTGACGCATGTCGATGTTCCCGGCATGCAGCACCCCGTAGGCCGGATGGAGGACTGACGCGCAGTCGATCCCATGGCGGAGATTGGCCACCATGTCTTCCCTCGTCCTTCCGAACGAGAAATACCTCGGGTCGTCGTTCTCCCCGTCGTACCTGCGTCCCTCCCATGCCGAATGCCAATCCAAGGAATAGGGCAGATGGACGGATACCACCTCCGGCACTGCGTAGTACGGATCGACTTTCTCGAACAGGGTGAAAAGTTCGAATCCGTCGAGCCCGAAGGCCGACAGCCTGTGCCGGAGGTCTCCTTCCCCGGGGAAATCGGAGAACCTGTCGAAGACGGACCAGCTGAACAGGTGCTTCATCACACCAGCTCGAAGGCCGCATTGAGGACGGCCTCGACGGCGGCGATCTTGCTGCTGCTGCCGCCTACGATGATTACGTCGTCGGCGGTTATACCGGTGTCCTTGCGGATCTTATATGCCAGTTCGGGAGTCTGCTCGTCCATGTTCCAGTCGGGCGGGATCATGAGTTTCCCGTCGCGGATGACGATGGTGGTGCAGCCTTCCGCACCGGCCTTGATGCCGGCGTCGCGCTGCTGCATCCCGTTGACTATCTTCGAGGAGGTACCATAGACTATGACCCCCTGTGTGAAATCCCCCACGACGGACCCCTGGAGGTCCACGTCAATCAGCCTTACCGGGATCTGGTCCAGGAAAACGAGCCCGGCCTTCGTTATGGATATCCCGGTCTGTTTGATCTGGACGAAGTTCCATTCCCTGAACTTGTCCAGAATGCGGCGCATGCTTCCTTCGCCGACACCGGCCTCCTCTGCGAGCTTCTTCCTTCCGATACGTTTCCCGTCGGAGAGGATGTACAATGCGTAGTAGACGTTCGCGTCGGTGAAACGGAACATTGGCCCGAAGGCCGGTATATCCATTATCTTCATGTTGTTTGACTCCCACACGGACGTCCGGAGACGGCCGTGTGGGGAGGCCGGACTCAGAACGTCCTGATCTTACCGTTGATGATAAGTTCTGAAACCTTATCAATGTTGTCTAACCAATCAGCGGCGATCTCGTACGCCTCGTCCTTCCACTTGTTAAGCTTGGGGCTGTCGGCGGCGTTCTCGTTGATGATGTCGATGTTGGCGTTCAGCGGGTCGGAGATGGTGTGTCCGATCTGGGACAGCAGGCGCACGTGGATCTCGGCGTCCGCCTTGACCTTCTTGGCCACGTCCTTCGCGATCATGGTGGAGAGGACGTTGTAGATCTTTCCGACATGGGTAATCGGGTTCTTTCCGGAGGTGGCCTCCATGGACATGGGCCTGAAGGGGGTGATCAAACCGTTGCACCTGTTTCCGCGTCCGACGGAACCGTCGTCTCCCATCTCCTGGGAGAGTCCGGTAACGGTAAGGTAGTACACTCCCCTCTCGTAATCGTCTCCGGTGTTGACATCGACGACGAGGTTCTCCCCGTCACCGTATTTGTCGATGATCCCCGCTCCGAAATCCTGGACGGATTTGATGAGGTCCTCGACCGCACTCTTGTACGAGGTGGGGTCGTCGATGAACCTGTCGACCATGGCGCAGGCGATGGTCATGGTTATGTCCTTGCCGACCCTGCTGCACATGACCTTGACGTCCTGTCCGGCCTCGGGGATCTTCTTCTTGAGCGCCCCGTTGATGTACCTCTCGGTCTGGAAGGTCAGCTCGTCGGTGACGGAGAAGGGCGCGAAGCCAACTCCAAAGGAGGTGTCGTTGGACAGGTAGTTGGAGGCCTTGTAGACGCCGGTGAGGTCGTCGGAACCCATTCCGAGCTTGGTGTCGAGGATGACGTCGGAATCGATGTCGAGGTAGGGGTAGGTCTTCTTCAGATACTTCCTGACGCCTTTGAGGGCGGTGGACTCGACGGGGAGCGATACCTCCTTGCCGTCCTTCTCGATGTATGTGGTGGCACGGCCGTCCATGAGAATGTAGACGGGCTTGACGATCTCTCCTCCGCCGAACTTGGGGGCGGAGATACCGGCCACGACCTCTGTCTGGTCGGTATTGTGGTGGAGAACGTGTCCGACCTCTTTGATGTACATCGCGCAGAGGGACTCGCTGACGGTCTCGGCGACACCGTCTGCGACGGAGTCGGGATGTCCGATTCCTTTCCTCTCGACGATCTCAATCTGCCTCTTGGGTACAGGGACCTGGTTGATCCCGTTGACATAGATGTTCTTCTTTCCGGACATAGTGCATCACTTTGAGCGATATGCTGCTGTTAAGAAAGATATGTTTAAGGTTTATAATATTGGTTGACGGAAGTATTCTAATAAGAATAAGTAGATGCGCTCAGACATGAAATTCCCACCGGCATCCGACATCCGCAGAATGAGAAAGGCGATGGATGTGACCCAGACGGAACTGGCGAAGCAGTCCGGGGTCAGCCAGAGCACCATAGCGAAGATCGAGAGAGGAAGGATCTCCGCAAGTTACGACACCGTGGTGAAACTCTTCGAGACCCTGGACGAGATGGCCAAGGGAGGGAAACACGACGTCACCGCCGCCGATGTGGCATCGAAGGACATAGTGAGCGTTCAGAGCACCGACAGGGTCCGCGTGGCATCGGAGCTCATGAGGACCGCCGGATTCTCGCAGCTGCCCGTCCTTAAGGGGGATACCCCCGTGGGCAGCATCTCCGAGAGGAGCATATTCGAGAAGATAAGGTCGGGGAAGACCATGGACGACATCAAGGATGCACCGATATCCACCATCATGGACGACTCCTTCCCCGTGGTGAACGAGAGCACCCCCATGTCGTCCGTCACGGCCATGATGAGCGACTGCAATGCGGTCCTCGTGGCCAGGAAGGGGAAACTTGTCGGAATGATCACGAAGGCCGACATCCTCAAACTGATCTGACGCCGGAACCGGTCACACGATAGCGTTCCATGTCGGAGGGCGCATAGGTCCTGGGGAATACGGCCCTGGCCTCCCCGAGGACCTTCTCCGGCTCCTTGTAGCGGTTGCTGATATGGACCAGCATGAGCGTCCCGCATCCGGCGTCTCTGGCCAGCGAGGCCGCCTGCACGGCGGTGCTGTGGAAATGCTCCTCGGCGAGCGACGACTCCTGCTCCATGTATGTGGATTCATGGATGAGTACATCTACCCCCTCCACCGCATCTCTGACACTCTGGCACATCCTCGTATCTCCCGTATAGGCGACCGAGATCCCCTTCTTCGCAGGATCCGATATGTCCCCGAGCCTCACCCCGTTCACCTCTCCGCCGTCCTCGATCACGGAGAAATCCTTGCCTTCTATGCCCAGGGATGCGGCCTTCTTCGCATCTATCCTCCCGCGGACGTCCGGCTCCCTCAGGACGTACCCCTGGGAGGTTATCCCGTGCTCCGTGGCGAACACGGAGACGGTCATGTCTTTCACAGCGACCACATCGCCGGGGGACACGTCCCTTGATTCCAGATCGTACTCCAGATCCCCCTCGCAGATGTCCAGACAGGTCCTGAGCGCCTCGGAGAATCCCTGAGGACCACATACTATGAGAGGGTCGCGCCTGCCCATCATGCCCATAGTCTGGAGAAGACCTGGCAGTCCGTAGAAATGGTCTCCGTGGAGATGGGTCACGAATATCGCCCTGATCTTCATGAATGAGAAGGGGGAGATCATGAGCTGACGCTGGGAACCCTCTCCGCAATCGAAAAGTACTATATCGGGCCCCCTGCGGACCGCGACGCAGGGAAGGGCCCTGTCCTTGGAAGGGACGCTGGCGCCCGTTCCGAGGAAAAGAATGTCCAACATCTCAGTAGATGGAGTCGATGGACCTGTCGGTCTTCGTTTCCTTCTTGTACTGTTTGTAATGCTCTTTGCACAGATGGACGTTGCGGGCATCCATGTTCTTGAGCCTCAAGGTGCATTTTGCAACCTGTTTCATGTTGAGTGACCTTTCGGCCTCGCAACTGCAACCTTCTACGTCGCAGATATCGGTCTTGGCCCCGTGGCCTGCTGTTCCTGACATGATCACCCCTATCGATGTGCGACTATTAATAATTTCGACGGTGAAAACAATGACCCAGATGATCAAATAGCGTTGGCATCCGAACGTTTTGACGCATACATGAACGCCCTCCCTTCCTCGGTCAGGGAGTATATCCTCCATCTCCGCCAGGGCCCGTGTTTGACCAATCCGGCCCCTTCAAGAATATCCAGATGGTAGGATATCCTGGATTCGGACATCCCGGTCAATACCTTAATGGCGGAGGGACACAGGTCCGCACCGGCAAGTATGTACATGATCCTCAGACGGACGGAAGAAGAAAGGGCCGCGAATATCTGGCACTTCTCGTTCAGAACGTCCTCCGACGGAAGACCCCGGACGATCTTATCGATCCCTCCGGCACGCTCCACCATCCCTCCGACCTCATCCGGTACCTCGGGAATACCATCGAATGTCTCTGAACCGCACATGTTCTCCGACATATGGCAAGGAATTGATTTCAAAAATATTTGAAATGAATCCTTTCCAATCCAAATTCTTTATTACGATAGGTATATACGACGTGCAATGACGAAAATCGCCCCCTCCATGCTGTCTTGTGATTTCTCCAGATTAGGCGAAGAGCTCGTAAGGGTAGAAAAGAGCGGAGCCGACTGGGCACATCTGGACGTCATGGACGGCATGTTCGTCCCCAACCTTACATTCGGAGCACCTATCATCAAATGTGCCAGACACTGGACGGACATCCCATTCGACGCCCATCTGATGATCGAGGACCCCGTCAGATACATAGAGGATTTCGCCAAGGCCGGATGCGACTCCATCACCGTCCACACGGAGGCCGAGGGAGATATAATGGCCGCGGTGGACAAGATACACGACCTGGGACTGAAGGCCGGCATCACCATGAACCCCCCGACGGACGTACATGACCTCGACAGATATCTGGATAAGGTCGACCTCGTCCTCATAATGACCGTCAACGCGGGTTTCGGCGGACAGAAGTTCCACGAGGAATGCATTCCCAAAATAGAATATGTGAAAAAATGGGCCGAGGACCACAACCCGGGATTGGAGATATCGGTGGACGGCGGCATAAACCGCGAGACGGGGAAGAGGTGCGTAGAGGCGGGAGCGAACGTCCTCGTAGCCGGATCGGCCCTCTTCAAACTGAACGACATGTCCCAGGAGATCTCCCTCTGGAAGGGCTACGGACCGGATGCGGAGAGATGAGATGGGAGTCAACCTTTCGGATCTGACCGAGCCGAAGAGCATGGAGATGGAGGACCTTCGCGGGAAGAAGGTGGCCATCGACACGTACAACATAGTATACCAATTCATGTCGGCCATCCGCCAACCCGACGGGTATCCCCTCTGCGACAGCAAAGGGAGGACCACCTCCCACCTGACGGGACTCCTGCACCGCACCGCCAGCCTGATAGAGGCCGGCATAGAGCCCGTATTCGTATTCGACGGAAAACCCCACCCCCTCAAACAGGCCACTCTGGACGGCAGGAAGGAACGCAGGGAGAAGGCCGAACAGGAGTGGAAGGACGCCGTGGAAAGGGGCGACATGAAGACGGCCCACACCAAGGCACAGCAGACCTCCAGGATGACCGACGAGGTAAAGGAGTCGGCCAAGGAACTCATCAGATATATGGGGCTGCCCATAGTGGATGCCCCCTCGGACGGGGAACAGGAGGCGGCATACATCTGCCGCAGGAAGGACGTATGGGCGACCGCCTCGCAGGATTTCGACTCCCTTCTTTTCGGGACCCCCGTCCTCCTCCGGAACCTCACCATGACAGGAAGGAGGAAGGTCCCCGGCAAGGACATCTACCGCGAGATCAAAACGGAGGTCATCGATTCCGAGGAATTCCTCTGGAACCTCGGGATATCGAGGGAGCAGTTAGTGGACATGTGCATCCTCATGGGCACGGACTTCAATACCGGCATCAAGGGCATAGGTCCCAAGAAGGCTCTGAAGCTCGTGAGGGACAATGGGGACCTGGAATCCGTACTGCGGAAGATCGGGGAGGACATCCCGGACTACCAGGAGATAAGAGGGATCTTCCTGGATTACGAAGGCTCCGACGACTATTCCGTGGAGCACGGGCCCTTGGACAGACAGGCGGTCGTCGATATGCTGACATCCTACGATTTCTCCGCGGACAGGGTGAACTCGGCCCTCGACAGGATCGAAAGTGCCAGAAAAGAGGAGGAACGGAAGCGCAAGCAGAAGGCCCTCGACGCATGGTTCTGATGTTCCGTCCTCAAAAGACTGATAATTACCTATATAACGATGGAGCGGATGGGTCGTCCAAGAGCGGGACAAGATAGCTCCTGCTCAGAAGGACGAGCGATGATAAAGCAAATCCAGGGAAATTATTCCGCCCCCAAGGTGGAGAAGGAGGTCCAGGAAGAATGGGCCTCGGAGCATGCTTACGAAAAGACCAAACAGCTGAGGGAGAACGGTCCCAGATTCTATTTCCTCGATGGACCGCCCTACACCACCGGTTCCATCCATCTGGGAACCGCCATGAACAAGACGGTGAAGGATATCCTCATCAGATACTGGAGGATGAACGGATACAACGTCCGCGACCAGCCCGGTTTCGATATGCACGGTCTGCCCATCGAGGTACAGGTCGAGAAGAAGATCGGCGTCCACTCGAAGAAGCAGATCGAGGAGGAGATCGGGATAGACAACTTCGTGAAGACATGCCAGGACTTCGCCAAGGGACTCCATACCAGCATGACCGACGCATTCAAGCAGCTCGGCGTATGGATGGACTGGGACCACCCCTATCAGACGCTCAAATTGGATTACATGGAATCCGCATGGTGGACCGCCAAGAGGGCGTACGAGCGCGGACTGCTCAAGGACTCCAGCAGGGTGGTCACCTGGTGTCCCAGATGCGAGACCGCCCTCGCCGAGGCCGAGATCGACTACTGGGACGAGACTGACCCCTCCGTCATGGTCAGATTCCCCCTGAAGGACGAGAAGGACGTATCCCTCCTCATATGGACCACCACCCCTTGGACCCTGCCCTCCAACATGGCCGTCGCCGTCCACCCGGACGAGACGTATGCGAAGGTCAGGATGTCCGGAGAGAAGGGATCCGAGGACGTCATAGTCATGAAGTCCCAGGCGGAGTTCGTGATGCAGAAGGGAGGATACGACAGCTTCGAGATCCTCGAGGAAAAGATCGGAAAGGACCTCGTCGGCACCGCATACATCCCGCCGTTCGAGATCGGAGACGGTCTCAAGAGGACCGAATACACCTACAAGGTCGTCGATGCGGCCTATGTCGAGAAGGACAACACCGGTCTCGTCCACACCGCCCCCGGATTCGGACCGGACGACTTCGAGACCGGTAAGAGGTACGGTCTGGTGCCGTTCTGCCCCGTCGACGAGTCCGGAAGATTCACCGGGGACTTCCCGATGATGGCCGGTAAGAAGGTCAAGACGATCAACGAGGATATCATAAAGCACCTGGAGGAGAACGGTCTCCTTTACAACACATCCAAGGTAAAGCACAGGTACGGACACTGCTGGAGATGCAAGACCCCCATCATCTACAGGAACACCCGCCAGTGGTTCATAGACGTCCCCAAGGTCAAGGACACCATGCTGAAGGAGGTCGACCGCGTCAAATGGACCCCCGATTGGGCAGGTGCCGCCAGGGAGAAGAACTGGGTCGACGGGGCACGCGACTGGTGCGTATCGAGGCAGAGGTACTGGGGGATCCCGCTCCCCGTCTGGGAGTGCGAATGCGGCGAGAAGAAGGTGGTCGGACAGTACTCCGAACTCGAAGAGGGGGAGGGATACACGAAGGGCATGGATACCCACAGGCCGTGGATCGACAAGGTCACCTTCAAATGCCCCAAATGCGGCAAGGATATGCACAGAATCCCCGATGTCATGGACGTCTGGTTCGATTCCGGCGTGGCCGCATGGGCGGACCTCGGATATCCTGCCAAGAAGGACGAGTTCGAGAAATGGTGGCCTCCGAAGTTCATAGTCGAGGCCCAGGACCAGACGAGAGGATGGTTCTACACCCAGCTGGCGTCCGGTGTGGTCTCGTTCGACAGAGCCCCTTACGACGAGGTCATGATGCACGGGTGGATGCTCGACTCCAAGGGAAGGAAGATGTCCAAATCCCTCGGCAACGTCGTCACCCCCGAAGAGGTCATCGCGGAATACGGTGCCGACGCCCTCAGATACTACATGATAATGGTGAACGCCCCCTGGGAGGACACCGCTTTCCAGAAGACCGGTCCCAAGGACGCATGGAAAGTCCTCAACACCCTCTGGAACGTCGTCAACTTCGCCGCGATGTACATGTCCCTCGACAAGTACGAACCGTCGGAGCACACCCTCGAATCCGTGAAGGCGGATATGAGGGACGAGGACCTCTGGATGCTGTCCAGGACGGAGAAGATGAAGAAGGCCGTCACCGACGGAATCGAGAGCAGGGAACTCCAGAAGGTCGCCCGCGCCCTGACCGACTACATCATGGAGGACCTCTCCCGCTGGTACCTGCACCTCATCAGGGACAGGAGCTGGGACGAGGAGTCCACGGCCGACAAGACGGCCTCCTATTACATGTTGCACAGGGCGATCATGAGCACCGCGGTGGCCCTCGCACCCATCTGTCCGCACATCTCGGAAAAAGTCTACAGGGCCATGGACGGGGAGAAACTCTCCGTACACATGGAGGACTGGCAGAAAGCCGACATGTCTCTCGTAAACGAGGATCTCGAGCACAGCATGCACCTGATCCAGAACATCATCGAGATCGTCGCCACCGAGAGGGGAAAGATGGGCAGCAAGCTCAGATGGCCGCTCAAGGCGATCTACATCCGCGGGAAGGATGCCAAGGTCAACGCCGCGGTGAAGGTATTCGACGAGGTGCTGGCACAGCAGGGTAACATCAAATCGGTCGATTATCTGCCCGAGGGCGGGGAGGTCATCGGCAAGGACGACGTGGAACCCGTCCCCTTCGACGAGGGAGAGATCTTCATCGATTTCGAGATCACCCCCGAGATCGAGGCCGAAGGTTACGCCAGAGAACTCATCAGAAGGATCCAGCAGATGAGGAAGGACATGAAGCTGAATGTGGACGAATACATCAACGTCGACGTCAAGGCCGAACCCCACCTCGTGGACCTTTTCAAGACCTGGCAGGACCATATCTCCGCAGAGGTCCGCGCCAAACAGATCGAGTACACCGACGAACCGGCCGGAGATTCCGTGAAAGACTGGGACATCACCGGCAAGAACATCACCATCGGTGTGACCTCGTCCAAGATCTGACGGGGATGCGGCCGGGGAAACCCGGCCGTCCCCCTAAACCTCTCACTCTTTTCCAAGAATGTACATTATGGCCTCGTTGGCCAGGGTCATTCCGAATATGGCAGGTATCGTCGGCATCGAGCCCAGGATGCTCTTCCCGTTCTCATCCTTCTCCGTAGGGACGGCCACCGGCCTCTCCAAAGAATATACGCATGTTATGAGCGAGGTGTCGCAGCCCCTGAGCTCCCTGCGGACCCTCGCCGCCACCGGGCATACCGACGAATCCATGACGGGGGCGATACGCACGGCCATTGGGTCGGTATGCAGCGCCGCACCCATGGAAGAGAACGTCCTTATGCGTCTGGCACATGCTTCGCGGAGCAGACGGACCTTCATCCCTATCGTATCTATGGCATCCACGAGGACGTCGGGACCCATGTCGAGTATGGCAGGCATGGTATCCTCCGATACGAGGACGTCCATGGACTCGATATCTATGACGGGATTTATGCTTCTGGCACGTTCGCAGGCGACCTCCGCCTTAGGCCTTCCGACCGTCGCAGTCGTGGCGAGGATCTGACGGTTCATATTGCTCTCGGAGAACACATCCTTGTCGACCACACGTATGTGGCCCACCCCGGCCCTGACCAGACCTTCCAGCGCATATCCGCCCACTGCCCCGCAGCCGCATAATACGACCTTGGCGTCACGGAGACGGCGGACCCCGTCATCACCTATGATCAGCCTGGTCCTCTCGTTCATACCTGCACTCATCCGACCGTCCTCTCCAGATTCTCATAAGTATTCCGGGCCAAATCATGCGGCGGACACCCCTTCACATCGGCCATGGACCTCACGAAGTCCCCCATACCCGTAAAAAACCTTCCCTGATGGGGAGCGTCCGATTCCAGGAGAAGACGGTCGTCCGGGATGAGATCCAGAAGACGGCGGACCTTGTCCTTCGAACGTGCCAGTATGCGCGACGACAGGGAGAACATGCATCCCAGGTCCAAAAACGGCTTCACATAGCTCTCGGACGAGAACGAATGCAGTATTATCCCTCTGCACGATCTGCCATGGGTGCGTATGGCATCCAGGACCTGCTTCTCCGCTCCCACCATGTGTATGCTGACGACCCTGTCCATCGACGACGCCGCATCCAACTGTCCCGTGAAGGACGGCATCTGCTCCGAGACGTCCCCCTTCTTCGAATCGAGTCCGATCTCCCCTATCTGACAGGATGAAGACCTCTCCAGGATCGATAGGAAACGCTCCTCCACGGAAACGTTCCAGCACCCGCAGTTCCACGGATGTACCCCTATGGAGGGGACCACGGTCCGGGAGGAAAAGGAAAGTTGGAGGTCCCATTCGCCGGGATCTGCCGTACATGATACCGCCCGGGTAAGCGAGTCGAAGTCCCCGTAGTTTCCGGGAAACCCCGTCTCGCACATGTGGAGATGCGAGTCTGTAAGAAAACGGATATCCGCCATTGCGACCTCGGGAGGGACGGACCCCGGAGGGCCGTCCCCGTCAAAAGTTCTTGACTATCCTCTCGACACCGTCCACGAGTCCGTCGCAGGAGACCTTTCCGCGGTCGACCCAAACGAAATCGGTGTTCTCGGAATTCAACTCCACCTTGTCGGAGGACACCTTGTATAGGAAAGGATGGACGTTCCATACGACATCCCCCTCCCTCACATAGAAGTGGGTCTGGGATGCGTCGGGGAATCCGACCTTGATCCCGGTCTCCTCCTCGATCTCCCTTCTGGCCGCCTCTGCCGGATTCTCCCCCGGCTCGACCCGCCCGGACACCAGAGACCATTTTCCGGGGAACGAATGCGCATCCTCCGGCCTGCGGAGAAGGAGGACTTTGCCACCGCACTCGAGTACGGCGGACACCGTGGAATATGTCTTGACGTTCTTTATCTCCACATATCCCCTGTTCCCGTCCACGGCTACGGTGTCCCCGTCCCTGACGAGGGATACATCGATATTGTCGACCATGGGCACCGATGAGATCACGGCACCGGTCGTGACTATCGTCTCGGCACTCCTGTTGACAAGTGCCAGAGGTGCGTGTCCCTGCACTTTCAGATCGTATACCACATACGATCCGACCGTCGATCCCTTACCGTTGGGGAACAGGAAGACCTTTTCTGCGATGTTTCCGTCGCGCACGTTGAAGTTCCCCGTCTTGCCGTCGACCCCTCCGAGGAAACTGAAGGCCTCCCCGTACGTTATCGCCTCACCCTCCGCGTATCCGGGGGAGATGGCGCGTCCTTTCATGATCATTCTATCACCTTCAGCAGGTCGGAGATATCCGCGAACTTCACCTTCTGGGAACAGAGGGTCGGCAGATAGTTGCCGGCCTTGGCGGAATTGGTGGCCGTCCTCTGGAACGTGCCCTCTATCGGGGCCACGACCATGCAGGTATCGGCCAGTACGGGACCGAACTCCTCCATTATCCTGACATCATCCTGGCACTGTGAACGGACGGACTCGGACGTACAGAACCACACCTCCACATCCTTGTTCTTTTTCTTCTTCCCTTTGAGAAGGGCCGCTATGTCGTGCATCTCCTTGGGAGTGAGGTGGGGGCATCCCAATGCGATGAGCTGGACGTCCTCCACCGTGTTCAGCTTGTCATAAGCCGCCTTCCTCTCCGCATCCCCGATGGATATGTGCTCGAGACCGGAGACGTCGAAGTCCCCGGCCTCCGGGGTACACCCTTCCGCATGCCAGAGGGCCACCGACCCGGCGGCGGCCATAGCCGCCGACAGGGTCTTCGCATCCTCGATCGATATGTCCTTCAGACCCCTGAAATAAGGGATCCCCTTGCCTATGGCCATCCCCACGGCCTGTCCCAGGACGGAATAGTCGAATACGGACCCGCCCATGTCCTCGACGTCTACGACGACGGTGGGTCTCCTGTTCTCGGTAAGGTGGAGCCCGTAGTTGGCGGTCTTTCCGAGGATGGCGGCGGCCAACGCCCCGGGTCCGCCCTCCCTGTTGGTCCTGGCCCCGAAATAGGAGTTCACCACGGACAGGGCGGACGACTCCGCCCATGCGACGTGGTCCCCGAACCCGGGGACGTTGTCCCCGATATACGGGGTGCAGGAACACGTCTTCCTGATACCCATCTTCCCATACAGCTCGATGATCTGCAGCTGCTTCTCGGCGAACTCGGGACCGATATGCATCTCCTTCCAACGCTCGCGGTCCATCCCCACCGGGTTGAGGGTGGATGGGACGGACACCTTGGCCCCGCCGGCTACCATGTCCGAGAGGTACTTGAGACCGCCCTCTCCGATCGTCTTATATGAAGCACCCGAAAGGTGGGCGGATGTGATATCCACGAGACTGTCCGCCCCGTAGATCTTTCCGAGGGCGACGACCAGTTCCATGGCCTTCTGGGCACCGGCGCCTTTCTCGCCGTCGAATATGGCCTGCTCCTCATCTGTGAGAATCATACTTCATAATCGCCGTATGGATTATATGGGTTGCTTTCGGCGGACCGCAACCGTCCGTCAATGTTGGCAATTCCATTGATATAGATTGAAGACGAGTCACACCGGACAGATGTCCAGAGTGTCCAAGAACCTACGCAGCCCGAGGATGTCCCTCCGCTCCCGCCTTACCGAGGAGCAGTTCCGCAGCACGGATTACCGCAGTCTCTGGACCAAACGCTCCAACGAGGAGTGGATAAAGCACATCGAAAGGGTCAGACACATGAGCGACGACCCGTATCCGAATCCCGGGGATTGGATCGGGCAGAGGGTCGACGAATATTGGATCGACGGCATGCAGGTTTTCTGCTGGAGCAGCAGGCACGAACAGGGGCAGCCCGTCCTCATATATTTCCACGGGGGCGGATTCCTCTATCCTCCCCTCAGGTCGCACTTCGAGATGGTGGACAAGGTCGCCAAAGGCATAGGCGCCAAGGTCGTATTCCCCATGTACGGCAATGTGCCAGACCACAATTACAAGACGGAATTCGCCAAGATCCTGACCGCCTACGAGACCGCGTTCCGCAAGAACCCCTTCTCCCAGATAGTGCTCGGCGGGGACTCGGCGGGAGGAAGCATAGCCCTCGGATTCTCCTACTATCTGCGCGACAGGGGCATGACGATGCCGGAGGGGATACTTCTGTTCTCCCCGTGGGTGGACCTCCATACGGACAACCCGGACATAGAGAAATTCGAGAACGTGGACCCGATGCTGGATGCCTGGGGCCTGGGACTTCTGGGTATCTACTGGGCGGACGGGGAGAAGAACCTGGACAACCCGTACGTGAGTCCGATATTCGCGGATCCGAAAGGCATCAGCAGGGTGTTGATCTTCTGCGGCACCCACGACATATTGTACCCGGACGCCATGAAGTTAGACCGGCTGTTCAACGAATACGACATCGACCACAATACCATGGTGTATCCCAACATGGACCACGTCTTCGTCGCATTCCCCATACCGGAGGCGAGGGTCGCACTGGATCAGGCCATACTGTTGCTGAAGGATTGGCTGATGCACCCCAATTGAAGGCGACATGGGACCATCTGGGTCTTTTTAGTATCGAAGGCCTTGGAGTGCTGTCCGTATCCCTGGAACGGCAGTCCTCATCTTTGCCGGAGTGCGGCCCCAGGTATCCGCCGAAGGATGGCTTAAGGGTAGTTAGGAACGCATGGCACTGCCCTTCCTTGGGGATGTTGTACGGGATTCATTTATTGAGAACGACCCCTGTCATTCGGATATCGATACTCTGCCATCTCGAAATTGAACGGGAATATCCTGCTTCCGGGACCCGTCGGACTTCGGCTTTTCGATGGACTGGCTCATGAGGATCGATCTGCCGGACGTCTCATTCCGATGATGATTCCGATAACGTCGTTCTTATCCTTTCCCGCTTCAGAAGGGAAAGGTGGCATTTTCTCAGGATCTGCACAGGTGGGCGATCCTGTTGTGATATTCGATTGCATTTTAATTTTTCAAATGAACGATTGTGTTCAGTATTTCATTGATTGAATGATATGGCCGCTCTCGCAGAACGTTTCCTTTATAGGATGTAAGTCGTTTCCGAAACCATGAATCTGCGGGATGAAATCGTCGACGGAGAATCCGATACTCTCGAATTCAAGGAGAAGATTCCTGCAGACACGTCTAAGATCGTTCGTTCCGCCATCGCATTCTCCAATACCCAAGGAGGGCGCATCATCATCGGAGTATCCGATGACCGCAATATCGTCGGCATCGAAGGAGACCCTTTCAAAGTCAAGGATCAGGTCGTCGACATGATCATCAACGGATGCGAACCGATGATCTCCCCGGAATCATACGTCACCACGATTGACGGAAAGAGTCTGGCGGTGATCGAGATTCCGCCCGGGACCTCTCGTCCGTATTATCTGAAAGGCGGAAGTCCGGAGAAGGATGCATTCCTCCGCACATCTGCCAGCAACCGTTCCCCCTCCGAAGGCATGTTCAAGGAATTGGAGCTGGAGGGTGCGAGGAGATCCTTCGATGCACTCAAGTACATAGGCGAATGCAGCACTCTGGACGATGATGCCGAAAAGCTCTGCCGGTATCTCTCCCGCAAATCCGGTAAGGATGTGAATCTCGATAAGCTGGTCAATCTGGGTCTTCTCGAAAATACCCGCTCCGGCCATATACCTTCCAGGGGTTTCATGCTCCTCACATCCAACCCGTACTATTGTGCCCGGGTGGAATGTGCAAGATTCAGGGGAACCAACATGAACGAGTTCGTCGACCGTAAGGAATTCGACGGACCATTGATGGATCAGATAGAGGAGGCGGTCAACTTCGTTATGAACAATGTGAATCTTGCAGGGGTGATCAAAGGCCTTTACCGCGAGGATATTCCTGAAGTACCTGTGGAAGCAGTGAGGGAACTGATCACCAATGCAATAATCCATCGCAGTTACGGATGGACAACAACCATACTTTCGTAGGGGTGTTCGACGACAGGATCGAGATTACATCCCCCGGAATGATGCCTCTGGGTCTTTCGATCGAGAAGGCTCTGTCCGGTCGCTCAAACCCCCGTAACCCGATTATCGCCAGATTCTTCAGGGAAGCGAAACTGGTCGAGGGTTGGGGCAGCGGTATCGGAAGATCCTTCTCCCTATGCAGGGAATACGGGCTGAGGGAACCAGTGATCCAGGAGATCGATGAGGCGATACGCGTCACCATATTCAGGAAGGATTCGTCATATGTGCCTTCGGATGAACCGACGACTCTTCCACTATCTGATCTGGAGAAGGACATATTGGCTTTGCTGCAAAATGAACCGATGCTTAAAATCCGCGAGATTGCAGCCAATCTGGATACCGGAGAATCAAAGATTAAACACGCAACCGTCAGACTCAAGAAACGTGGCCTGTTGTCAAGGAGCGGTTCTAAGCAGTCATCATATTGGAAAGTAAACCTGTGAGTGGTTGAACTGCTGTGAACTTCTAGTGAACTGCTGTGAACTTCTAGTGAACTGCTGTGAACTTCTAGTGAACTGCTGTGA
>ERZ857629.303-NODE-303-length-72942-cov-5.821011_pt1 | contig 72942 bp, 60 predicted proteins | sample MGYA00519700_ERZ857629 | MGnify/ENA primary metagenome ERZ857629 (study PRJEB31778, sample SAMEA3449351) | human gut metagenome | biome: human gut; feature: human-associated habitat; material: faeces | place: United Kingdom | collected 2010/2012 ... | reverse complement strand
CGGCCGAAATCATCCCTATGGAACTGAAAAGCAAGATAGAGATGCTGATAAATTCAAATTTTCCTTCATCGAATCAAAGAGAAAATTTTCTCTCTTTTGACATTTTTGCCATCTTTCGCTTTCATACTTCCTTACAGCATGGCAGTCATTGACATGTTCAAAGGCTTTCAGGTCTGCCCCGGCCTTGTCTATTACATCCCTTTGAATATCATCCGGTGTCAACAGCTCGTAGATCAGAAACCCATGCTTCTCCAGCAGCTTTTCAAGCTCCGAATAGGAAAACGCCGACTGCATCGGTTCACCGCCTGCTTTTGCCATCATAATGGTGTTCTGCACACGCCTTTCGGGTGCATCAAAGAAGTTTTCATCCGGATAATCAAACACAAGGGTGTTGCCGTCCGAACAAACTCATCCGAGCAGTGATACTGGTTTTGTTATTCATATTTACAGCCTTCTTTCCATTGACTTTTCGGAATGGTTCTTGTCAGGATCAGAGTATAGGAAGCCGTAACCGCAATCGGGGCAGCGAGATGGAGCAGGCTGCCGCCGAGATAAAAGATCGTGACCAGCAGGAAGCCGACCGCGATTGCAGAACGCAATAAACCACGATCCATACAATCGCAAAGGTCAGTTCATTTTTCTCATATAGCTTTTTCATCTTGTATCTCTCTATACATGGTACGGCTGCGCCGGAAACTGATGCCGGGTGTTGTCCTGAACCGTCAGTGTCACATTGCAGCCTGCTTGCTTCGTCACAGCATATAACTGCTTTGCCATTGGAAGGCAGTCCTCATCCTCTGCGCCGCAGAAAATCCGAAGCTCGATGTTCTTTTGCAAAATGGCACGAACCACATCTTCTGCATGATCCTGCAATACCGGAATCCAGGGACTTTGCAGGATCAACAGATCGCAGCGTGCAGGTGAACATGTGACCGCACGCAAAAGCATATCGCATCCGGCAGAAAAGCCGCCGCAGGCGATTTTGTGATAGCCCTGGTTTTGTACCCTTTTCAGGGAATTTGCCACCGGCAAACAGGAAGTGTTGTCATAGCTCCAACGATAGGTTCCATAGCCGTCCGGTTCGGCACTCTGGACGGTTTCCAACTGCCACAGGCCGCATGTTCCCACAATCGGTTCCCAATCCGCCCGCGCAACGTCACCGTTTTGTGTGTTCCCATGAATGGCCAGAAACAGATTGTCCGCTATTTTCTTCTCCCATGAAAACACTGCCTTCGACTTGGAAACGGCGGCCCCATAGCGGTCGTCCGAGATTGCTTTCAGTGAAAGAAATGCCGCATCATTTTTAAGCGCCGCCAAGTCGTCATCCTCCAGCACTTCCGGGCGATACCACCAGCTACGATCTTGAATTGCCTTTCGCAGCCACTCCAAAGCCGTCCCCGGCATATTGGCGCCGCCGGCCAAACAGGCAAGGAAGTAGAATGTTTGCGGCCCAAAGCTGTCTGGACTTTCTTCACAGGCATTCCGCAAAAATAAATATGCTTCCGGGTAGCCTTTTTCGGCGATGGACAAGGTGGTTTCCAAAATATCATTTTCCTTGTTTCTATTCATTTGCATTCCCTCTTTTCTTGATTGATGTGATAAAAAGACGCAGTACAAACCGATTTTCTCGTTCTGCACTGCGTCTAAGCGTCTGGCATTTTGATTTCTTCAGTTTTTCCATCCTTGAAACGAATCACGCAGGTGTATTGCACTTCGGGCAGAATAGAGGAAAATCCTCCAGCACCGTATGTGGCCGTATCTGTGTCCTTGTTTTGCCACCGCATCTTGGGCAGCAGAGCCAACGTAATTTCTGGTTTTCATCCCTTTGTGGCACCTTACTTCGCTTGTCAGCCAATGTGCCGACAGCACCTGCACATTCTGTCATACCGTTTCCTCCTGCGCTGCCAATATTGCACCTCTGTATGCCCGCTCCAAATGGGAACGGATCGTATCTTCATCGTACTTCAGTGCATTATTGGCAATGATGCTTGCGTACCCATGAGCAAACAGAAACACCGTGATGAAAACCGTTTTCGTCTGCTCCATGCTGATTCCCAAGGATCCCTGCATCGCTGAAAGAACGGGGATAAGCTCCTCGGCATCGATCAGTTCAAGCAAAGTCTTTCCGTTAAAATAATCCGACTGAAAAAGGAAACGGAACAAGTGGGGTTCTTCGATGGCAAAGCGGATATAATTCATTCCGATTCCAAGGGCAGCACCCTTTGGCGGTTTCTTCATGGTCATAAGGTATTCCGAATGATAAAGGTCTGCCTTCGCATAGACTGTTCTTTTCAGTTCTTCCATCGTCGCAAAATGATACATGACGGGCTGTGTGGAGCAATGCAGCCTTTCCGATACCGTCCTTGCGTTGATGTTTTCCACGCCCGCTTCGCGGGCAATCGCAAAGGCCGCATCAACGATCATCTCTTTTGTGACTTTTGCTTTGGCAGGCATTTTCGCACCCCGTATTTATAACTCATATTATGTATAATGTGAATTATGCATCAGCGGGCAGAGTTTGTCAATCTGCCCGAAATGATAAATATACGGGAAACACATCTTTCATCCATATTCCGCTATTCATTCTCAAAAGAATAATGGAAATTAACATCAAAGCCCCGGATGGTGGGACGAATCATTTTTTTCGCCACCAGATGGAAGCTGCGCATCGCATGTCCGGAGCAGCACAGCATCAAAGAGGCCGGAACAAACCGATGCTCCGAAAAAGCCGTCCACAGGAACCCGCCTTCACTTTTATCCAATACATCATCTGCATCTTCGCCATAATAGTCATAGGGCAAAATATCCAGCGTATCCGGATATTCTCCGAAAACCCAGCGGAATTCCTCACCGGTCATTCTTCCCTCATGGGCCAGCTCGCGTTTCCACTCATTTTTTGTCCGGAATTGCGCCTCTATCGTCTGATTCCTGACATAGCGGTGAAGCCTCACACGACTAAAGTCGCGTGCTTCCATACCTCGTTTCATAGCGGCATGGACTAACTGACCACCCCTCAGGCAACTGCCGTGCCATTGTATGATGACTCATACAAGACGGAGCAAATGCTACGTAGAGTGGACAATGTGCAGGTGCTTCTCTTCATGCATTCCGGAACTTTTGCCGCAATGCACTGCCATTCCGTTGCCGGAATGGACTTTCCAAACTCACGGATAAAATACCGTGCGCCAATGTTATAACTTGCATTCAGATCACAATGGTACACCTTACCAGTTTGGAACTCGCAAAGGCTGTAATTGCCATTTGTCTTTGCGGACTCATCCCCGCGCAGTACTCTGCCGGAGCCATCGAAAGCAAGGCGCGACGTTCCCCACGCGCAGACCCTGGCAATATGTATACCAAGGCGATGTGCCTTTCCTTCCACAATGTGCTGAACCGTCTGTGATTTCCAAAGGTGCAGCTTCATACCTTTGGATCTCCGTTTCCGCTTACCAGCTTTCTTAGACGGCTGCCAAACATCAAGATGCTCCATAACAATGACGTCTGCCTGGTACAAAACAGCGACATCAATAATAAACTGTGCCGTTTTGACAGCGATATCATTGTTCACGCCGTCTGCAAATTTCCAAAATCTCTTTACACTGCGGGAACCGTGGCTCTGTGCTCTGCGGATATGGTCTGTTTTGCGCTTTAGGCAGTCGTATTCTTCCGGAAGACGAAGAAAATGTCTTCCGATGATCGTGCCGTCGGAACGCATTACAGAGCATACACAGCAGTGGTTGACGCCAAGGTCTACTGCGACAATGCGCTGATGAAAGATATCCGTATCAGATAAGGTCTGTGTTTCCTCAAAACAGAATCGCAAAAACCAACGTTTGCCTCGTTTCTGAAGAATAGGAGCACATTCCTTTCTATCTGCGCAATACCTATGGATGTAATCGATATCAGACTTTCGAAGAGACATAGATACCCAGTCCCATGTATTACGAATCCAAACCTTAATCCGGCACTCGTAATCCGAAGTACGGTCATACATCATCGTTTTATACAAACAAGGGAATTCAAATCCAACTCTTGGAAGACCGGGCTCCGCACCGCGTGTCTTTGGATCCGACGCCTTCCAGTTCGCAAGGTTTGACGAATAAGAAGATACCTTCCCGATTGCGCACGCAATGGCGTCTCTCCTCAGATAGGATGGAAACTTATAAAATTGCACGTCGAAATCATACAGTGGATGCGGATGTTCCTTTGTCTGATGGATGATGGACTCTACATAAGACTTCTGCAGCAGCATCCCATTCAAAGCAGAAATTTCACTCCAATGATTCAGACATACTGAAATCAGGAAGTTCACGGCATCACGATAAATACGCACGGTATCATCAAACAGATGATTCGGCTGTTTGATTTGTACTTTATAAGAAGAAATGATTTTCATCGCGATGCCTCCTTTCTAAGATTTCTTTGGCCTTCCGCGACCTCTTGTGCTGGTTTTCTGATTAGCAATGTACTCACGGATCTGGTCTGATGTCCGATCGCTTACGGTTGCAACAAAATAAGATGGATTCCATAAATGCCCGCCATATAACTGATGCTTCATCTCTGGATGCTGTTTGAAAAGATGCCATGCAGTGCTGCCTTTGAGTACTTTGATTGCGTCTGATAGTTTGCACTGCGGCGTCGTTTCAATGAGCAGATGGACATGATCCGGCATAATCTCCATTGCACAGATGGTCAGCCCTTGTTCCGTGGCATATTGCATCAGAAGATCTTTAAGATCTGTTTCAATGGTATTGAGAAGAATTGGCTTCCGATACTTGGTGGCCCATACGACATGGTACTGGAGACAGTATACATATTCTCGACCATAAGTAATATTTGATGGTGGTTGTATTACATGTAATTTATCCATATATCTATTATACCATATGTATTTAGAAATGCAAACATATATTCGAATAGATACTGAGCAAGACGACCCTTACTCACGACTAAAGTCACGAGCATGCGGGACGTATTTTGTCAATCTGCTCGTAATAGGAGGGATCCACCGTTTCCGCAAGATGGATGGCGCTGTAGATCAGTTCCATATTGCTGCAGGCTGGTTCTGTACAGGGCGTTGCGCCATATCCTGTCACATAGGAGGACAGCCTGTCATGGATTTGCTTCCCTCTTGCAAAGAGCGCAGCATCCTGCGTTAATCTTGCCGCCCGCAGGACACCGCTCAATACGGAAATTCCGGACCGATACAGCTGATTGCCGGCAACATCTCCATTTTCATCAAAAAAACCGTCGATACCTCCACGCAGTAATATGCCAGCCCCACTCCAAGCATCCTTGCTTTTTCATCCCCGAACAGTTCATAGTATTTAAGCAGGGGATCTATGATCTCTCCCAGGGCAATCGGTCCCATGCCAATGCTGCGAACAAGCTCCGGAGCAAATGTCCGCTGATTTCCTGTTTGATGTGACAGATCAAACAGGGTTGCAACCATCTTCTGCATAATATGAGCCAGCCGCTCATCGCGCTCCTCCATGTACCAGTACAAAAGCGCATGCAAGGCTCTTGACTGCTCCCACAGACACATTTCATAAGGTTTGTTCCACGGAGAAGAGCTGCTGTGAATCAGAAAATCCAGCGGTGATATCTGACGCAGAAACAATTCACGCTGCATCTGCAAAATTCAGACTCTTCGGCCTTTTGCTTGTTTCCATTCCGGTCTCCCCTGTAAAAAATAAGTTTTCTTTCATATTACAGGTGGAATACCGGCATTCACAAGAACCAGACCGCTGGACCTCCTGGTACACAGTAAAAACACCATACATGACTACAGCGGGTATGATTTCGTATCCTGCTTCACCTGATCGATTCCCTTTTGCGCCAGCTGATCGGCCATGGGATTTGAGGATGTACTGTCATAATTCTGTTTCAATGATTCCGGCACGGGATGTGTCTCCTTTTTCCCAGAAACCTGATCACGGAAATCCTTCTTGCGGATGGCGTCGATTATAAACGGAATTGAACCGACTGCAAGAAAAGTCCCGATAATAAACACAATCGTCCTCATAGCAGTGCTCCTTTCTTCTGAGTGTCAATACCTTTCAACATCTTGGAGACAGACCGCAGGCGAAAAATCATTAAAACAATAGCTGCGGTCAGAGATCCCAGTCCAATCAAAATATATGGTACAGACCACGGAATACTCGGCACATGTAACTGTGCTTCCAAATTTGAACAATAAGCCTCGTTGTAAATTCGAATCAGGCGCCAGACAGCATAGTCTCCAAGAGCTGTATATAACAGAACACATATTCCGATAACACACAGAAGGATTTCCAATCGCACCATTTTCCGCCATTTGGAGCCGTTGATCTGTTCGATGGCAATGCAAATTGTTTTTTGAATGGATCCGACAGCTGTGACGGCAGAAAATTGATCGTCGTCTTTTCTTTTTGTATTGATCAGTTCATCAATACCGATACCCAGAGCATCTGCCAGAAGTAATAAGGTTCCGATGTCCGGAAAGCCAAGTCCCCGCTCCCACCTGCTGACAGCCTGACTTGTGACATTCAGGCGTTGTGCGAGTTCGCTTTGCGTCATATTTCGCGCCTTACGATTTTTTGCAATGAAAGCTCCCATTTCTGCTGCAGTCATCTCTTCCATCCCTTCCCGGAATCCTTGTTCCGTTATTTCGGCCAATATGTATTGTCAGATCTGATATGCATCAGACTTGAAGAAAGTATAGGCACTATCATGAAAAGATGACAATCAACGAATTGTTGAGTTGCTGTAATCATTATTATATTCAAAAAAAGCCCCAGAAACGTTGAAATCTCAACATTTCCGAGGCAATCCTATTCGTCGGAGTGACAAGGTTCGAACTTGCGGCCTCCACGTCCCTAACGTGGCGCGCTACCAGCTGCGCTACACCCCGATCTCTATATCTTGCGTCTGTCTCTCAACAGACGCAAGCGTTATTATATAAGAGTGTGGCCGGAAAAGCAAGAGGTATTTTTCGTTATTCTGCAAACACTCAGACCAATACTCAGACCCGCTCGGGCTTGCAAAGGTTGCTTCGCCCGATCATGCATCTCGGATTTGGTTTTCCGGCTTTTACGGATGCATTTCGCGGCTCCACATGCATCTCTGAGCTGATATTTCAACAAATCAGGATCACTTTTCCCTTGTAAATGCATCCCTGAACAGACTTTCCTGCAAATCAGGATCACTTTTCCCTCGCAAATGCATCCCTGAACAGACTTTCCTGCAAATCAGGATCACTTTTCCCTTGCAAATGCATCCCTGCCAGACCTTTTCTGCAAATCAGGATCACTTCTCACAAGCAAAACTGTGCTGGAATATCGACAGGAAACAATCGCCGGCGTTATTCCACAAGTTCCCAGTCCCCAGTCAGATAATCCATGCGGTATACGCTTCTGGAAGGCGATACCGCATAGAAGAATTCGGTTACAGAGAAGTCGCCGTTGTCGCTTCGGAGCTGGAATACATTGCAAACCTCTCCGTCAATCTCCTCCATGCCATCTCCGGAGTAAAGATACATGCCCCTCTGAAGCTGCCTTTTAACCTCCGGAATCTCCGCAAGATATTCCATGTCTGCTTCTACGTCCGTGCTTTCCCAGTCCGTATCTCCGCAGCTTTCCGGAACATATTCAAACACAGCGGATTGATTCGCTGTATACGGGAAGAAGGAATCTCCGGAAAGATCATCGATGTACAGGCATGCGTCATACTCTTCCATCCGGATCGTTCCGCTTCGCTCTCCGTCCGGCGTATTGAGCCGGAAATCAAATTCCCAGGGACCTCTTTCCATGTCGTAGCTTCCGCTTCCTGCACGTCTGCGGGCCACATAGTTTCCGTCCCAGTAGAAGGTAATTTTCTGCAGATCTCCGTCCAGGTAGCCGCCGTAAAACCACATTACAGAAGGCATTCCGGTGCGATCCTTGCACAGGGAAACACTGTAGAAGAACGGCTTTCCCTTTTCATCCCGCAGATCGGTGCACAGCCAGCTGCCTGCCATATCATAAAGGTATCCTGCTGTCTGATAGTCCGGTGCGGCAGGAAGCGGCACATAATTCTCATTTCCGAATACCTCTCCTGCATAATAATTATATTCCGGACACCAGGTATACCTTTCCTTTCCGTTTTGTGCCGTGATGACAACATTTGCATGAAGATCACTGAGATTGCATCGTAATACAATCGGAAGTCCGTTTTCTTCCCGGAAAAGCTCCTTCTCCTTCACCACCGATGAGAAATCATCAGTCCAGCTGCAGGCGTTTATGGTGATGCTCCAGTCATCGCTCTCCGGTACGATCAGATACCATTCATCCCCGGAATACTCCACTGTCTGCCCGGCAGGAAGATTCTCCAGATATGGGAAAGAGAGGCGAAGTTGCTCCTGTTTGCCGGACATTTCATAATCTGCCGTGTACCCAAGGAACGCGACGCCGACCGCGGCCTGATTCTCACGAACGAATTCCCGGTCAGTTTCGAACTGGATTCTGCCAGTCTGCGTCAACCAGGACACATCCTCCAAATCATCCCAGTCATCGGAATCCATATCATCGTTGAGCTCATAGCAGTCGTCATCCGGCTCCTGTTCTTTCCCGCGAGCCGCATCTTCATCCGCCACGTCTGCATCATCCGCATCGTCATCGGCCGCGTCTTCCTGATCTGCTTCTTCCAAATCCGCATCGTCCTCCGGGTCCTCCTTTCCCTCCTGCCTTGCCCTCACGACATCCGGATTTTCCATGCCGCCTTTATCCTTGATGTCCAGAAGTCCGCAGGCAGCAAGCAGCGGACACAGAAGAAGTGCAAGGGCAACCGGGAAGCCCCGCCTTCGGTTTCGTCTGTTCTTGAATAAATCTGCCATAGTTCCCTTCCTCGCAATCTTATGAAAACAGTTATTTTCGCATCTTTACTATAACATTTTGCCGCACAGGCTGTATAGTGCCGCAATATAGCGTTCTATTCGCCGTTTTATCTGTATATATCATAGTATTGCAGATGCGATTGCGAGAGGTCTTCCCCACGTATGATTTCAGGAAGCTATGTCCATTGCTCCTGCGGCATTTTCTCCTTCGGCAGCTTCTCCTGCGAACTAATCTTCCGGCAGAACGCAAGATACACAATCGTTACGACGAGCACGGCACCCACATAACCGATCGCATCCAGCCGAAGATCCAGCAGGTCAAAATGACGACACTCAACAAAAATTTTATGCACCTGATCCAGAACGCTCACAGCGGCACACAATGCGACAGCAATTCCAAGGCGGATGCTGACCCGGGTTCCGGAGGAATATCCTGTCTTTTTTGCGGGACACGGTACCGTCAGCATCATCAAGGCTGTAAAAAGACCAAAAAGCCCGAATTCGTAGACATGTGCCAGGCGCCTGGGACTGTTCAGCTCCAGATGAAGCCACAGCGGATTGTGATAATGCTTGCGAAAGGCAAACGGAAATAGCTCCACTGCTCTCGCCTGCGTCGAAAGGGTTGCCGCTGCACTCTGAGACGTCAGATAGGATACGCCGACAAGCATGGCAGCTGTCAGAATAACCGATACCAGAAAAACTCTTTTTTGAATTTGTTCCCATTTTGTATACATACGTCTTCCCTCCCGTTTTTTCTTTTCAGTGTAACGGGAGGGATTTGCACCGCCATGACCTTGCTGTTACCTTTTTTTTAACAAAATATGTACGCGGGCGGAGGCGCGCTGAAAATCATTGCCGGCATGCCATGTGTTATAATTTATGTGTTGTAATCAATAAGGTTTCTGACTCATTAGTTTTCAAGGAGGTACCAAACGATGTGGAATATATATGAAGTAAAACAATCGGCCCGCGCGAAGCTGAGCCTTTCTTACTGGAAAAGTGTTCTGGTTGCACTCATTCTCACTGTTGTGACCGGTGCAGGTGCAGGAAATGCAGGCGCAGCCTCCGGCGCGCAGGCACAGATCAACAATTCAGGAGCATCCTCCTGGCAGTTCTATGCAGGAAACGGTCCCCTCAGCTATCACTGGAATTTCCAGTTCCCGCTGATTGCGACCTGGCTTATGTGTCTTCTGGGCGCTGTCATCGTCGTTGCAGCTCTGGCAGGAATTGCCATTCATATTTTCCTGATGAATCCGATTGAAAGCGGCTGCCAGAGATTCTTTATCATCAATCACAAGGAAACCGGCAGCACGAGGATCGGTGAAATCTTCCACAGCTTCAACAACGGATATCTGAATGTCGTGAAAACGTTGTTCCTGCGGGACCTGTATATCATTCTGTGGTCACTGCTTCTCCTGATCCCCGGAATCATCAAGAGCTATTCCTATCGTCTGGTACCTTACATTCTTGCTGAGGAGCCGGATATGGACAACAAAGAGGCCTTTCGTCTCTCCTGCGAAATGATGGACGGCAACAGATGGCATGCATTCTGCCTGGATCTTTCCTTTATCGGATGGCATATTCTGAACGTCTTCACGTTCGGTCTTCTCGGCATCTTCTATGTAAAGCCATATGAGGCAACGGCATCTGCAGAAATGTACATTGCCATCCGCGATCACTTTATGGGACGCACCGATGAAGGAGCATCCAATACCACGTTCTGATTCTGATCAGAGAACGCCCACAGAAATTCGGCCGGAATAAAGGAAACTAAATAAACAACTAAATAAACAGGGTACGGCGTTGAACCGTACCCTGTTTGATGTGTATAAATTGATCCGAAATGAATTTTACTTATTCTTTCCGTGGCACTTCTTGTACTTCTTGCCGGAGCCGCACGGGCAGGGATCGTTCGGATAAATCTTCTGTCCCTTTACGATGGTGCCGGACTTCTTCTGCTCAAGATAGAGCTCCTTCTGCTTCTCTTCGGAGAAGATCTCGTTCCATTCCGGAAGCTGATAGAGCCAGTCGGCCTCAGCGGCAACCATGTTCTTGTACAGCTTCTCCTTGTCGAATGCAAGGCTGACCTCGGTGTCCTCTTCCATGGTCTCAATGGGATTCTCGATCTTCAGGGAATCATTGATTCCATCCAGGAATCCAACCATGTACTCCAGAGAAATGTTATATTTCTCTGCAAGCTCCTTCACGGTTCCTCTGACTTCCTCATCCGGAGTCTTCAGCAGCTGCTCGTAGATCTCCTTCTCCTTCATAAAGTAATCCGACCAGAGTCTCTGGAGATCACCCTTATTTGCCTTTTCATTGTACGCCTTTGCGCGCCATTCCTGCAGTAATGCCATTGCTTAACTTCCTCCAAAGCTTACAAAGTAAATGATTCACCGATATAGTTTATCACAGCGCGCGGATCCGGTCCATTGCAATTCTGGAATTCTCCACCGTGCCGAAGCTCGTAAGGCGGAAGAAATGCTCTCCGGAGGGGCCAAAGCCCGATCCGGGCGTGCCGATTACATTCGCCTTGTCGAGAAGATAATCGAAGAATTCCCAGCTGGTCATCTGATCCGGTGTCTTCAGCCAAATATAAGGGGAATTGACACCGCCGTACGCCGTATAGCCCATGGACTGCAGGCTCTCCTTGATAAACCTTGCATTGCTCATGTAGCGGTTTACCATCTCCTTCACCTGTGCCTTTCCGGCATCGGAATAAATGGCCTCACCTGCTCTCTGCACAATGTAGGGTGCTCCGTTGTACTTCGTTCCGTGGCGGCGTGCCCAGAGTCCGTACAGCGCATTTCCGTTGTGATCCTTCAGATCCTTCGGAATGATGGTCGCGCCGAGGCGAAGTCCTGTAAAGCCGGCATTCTTGGAGAAGGAACGAATTTCAATGGCGCAGGTTCTTGCTCCCTCGCACTCGTAAATGGTGTGCGGGACATCTTCCTCTGTGATGTAGGATTCGTATGCGGAGTCGAAAATAATCACCGCTCCGTTTGCATTTGCATAGTCCACCCATTTCTGCAGCTGTGCCTTGGTCAGTGCTGCACCGGTCGGGTTGTTCGGAGAGCAGATATAAATAAGATCCGGCTTGCGGTCTCCGGAGACCTCCTTCGTCTTTCCGGTTCCGGGCAGATCCGGTGCAAAGCCGTTCTCCTCGGTGCAGGGCATGTAAATCACATTGCTCCAGCGGCCGGTCGCAGCGTCATATTCACCGGTTCTTCCCGCCATGACATTGCTGTCCACATAGACCGGATAGACCGGATCGCAGACAGCGATCACGTTGTCCTTTTCAAAAATCTCCTGAATGTTTCCGGAATCCGATTTTGCACCGTCGGAGACAAAAATCTCATCGTCTGCAATGTCGCAGCCGCGTGCACGGTAATCGTTCTCCGCGATGGCTGCGCGAAGGAAGTCATAGCCAAGATCCGGTGCATAGCCGCGGAAGGTTGCTCCGCTTGCCTGCTCGTCCACTGCCTTGTGCAGAGCCTCAATCACCGCCGGCGGAAGAGGCTGTGTGACATCGCCGATTCCCATGCGGATCAGCTGGGCATCCGGATGCTCGTTCTGGTAAGCCCTGGTCTTCTTCGCCACGGTGCTGAACAGATAGCTTCCCGGTAATTTCAGATTATCGCTGTTTGCTTCAAACATATCAAAACTCCTTCCTTGTCTGTAATCCTGCCTGCGCGCTTTCCTTGTCCATGCCTGTTCGCCGGATATTCTTTATAACAGAGATATCTTTGTTATAAAGAAATCTCCACGGTTCCGTCAAATACCGTTTCCGCAGGACCTGTCATATAGATATCATCTGTTACCTCATCCCACTCGATGAGAAGCTTCCCTCCGAGAAGATTTACCTCCACCTTCCGGTCGGTTTTCCCGTTCAGGACACAGGCGACTACGGTCGCACAGCATCCCGTCCCGCAGGCAAGGGTCTCACCGCTTCCACGCTCCCAGACACGCATGTTGACATGACCGCGGTCCATAACCTGAACAAATTCGGTGTTCGTCCGCTCCGGGAAGCAGGGGTGATATTCGAACTGCGGTCCGATTTTCTCAAGGTCGAGATTTCTTATGTCTCCGTCGGCAAGAAGCTCGCCGTTTTCATCCCGAAGACCGCGGGCCTTCAGATCCTTATCCTCCACAAAGATCACATCGTGCGGATTTCCCATTGAGACGCAGGTCATTCTCCAGGTCCTGCCTGCTGCTTCGATCGGCTCATCGATCACGGGACTTTTTTCAGACAAAACAGGGATTTTTGCAGCCTCCAGAACCGGCCGTCCCATATTGACTCTTGCAGTCAACATCTTTCCGTCCCTGCAGGAAAGCTCCAGCTTCTTCACTTCTCCGAAGCTCTCCACGGTAATTTCCGTTTTCCCGTTCGTCATTCCGTGATCATAGACATACTTGCCGACACAGCGAATTCCGTTCCCGCACATGCGGCCTCTCGACCCGTCCTTGTTGTACATTTCCATTTCAAAATCCGCCTTTTCCGACGGATTGATAAAGATCACTCCGTCGCCGCCGATTCCGAAATGCAGTCTCGAGAGCTTTTTCACAAGCTCCGGTTTTCTCTCCTGCGGAAGCTTTTCCGTAAATCCATTCACATAGATGTAGTCATTTCCGCAGCCTTCCATCTTCGTAAAATGAAGCAGCATTGTTCTTCTCTCTCCTTCCCTGTGATTGCAGAATTCCGTCCAAGGTTACGGCAGATCGTTCTTCCAGAGCTCTGCACAGGCATCGCTTGGCATCCGCAGATCTCCGCGAGGCGAAACCGCAACCGAACCAACCTTCGGGCCATCCGGAAGACAGGAGCGCTTGAACTGCTGGGAAAAGAACCTGCGCATGAAGTTTTTCTCCCACTTAAGAATCGTCTCGCTGTCGTAGATACCCGCAAAGGACTGCTGTGCAATCCGGAAGATCTTCCTCGGACGATAGCCGCAGCGGAGCATGTAATAGAGGAAATAATCATGAAGCTCGTACGGACCGACCAAGTCCTCCGTCTTCTGTGAGATCTTCCCGTCCTCGGTCGGGGGAAGAAGCTCCGGGCTCACCGGCGTATCCAGCACATCCAGAAGGCAGGCGGCAAGCGCCGGCTCCTTTTCTCCGGCTGCCTCCGCGCAGCAGCGAACCAGATGAGATACCAGCGTCTTCGGAACACCGGCATTGACGCCATACATCGACATGTGATCTCCGTTGTAGGTCGCCCAGCCAAGCGCCAGCTCGGACAGATCACCGGTTCCGATGACAATTCCGTTTCTCTGATTGGCAAGATCCATCAGAACCTGCGTCCGTTCCCTTGCCTGTCCGTTTTCATAGGTCACATCATGGAGCTCCGGATCCTGTCCGATGTCCTTGAAATGCTGCGTCACCGATGCGGCGATGCGCACCTCCTTCAAGGAGGCCCCCAGCGTCTTTGCCAGCGTCAGTGCATTGTGATAGGTCCGATCCGTTGTGCCAAAGCACGGCATTGTCACCGCCAGGATATTTTCCCGCGGAAGCCCCAGAAGATCAAAAGCCCTCGCGGTCACAAGAAGTGCCAGCGTGGAATCCAGACCGCCGGAAACGCCGATCACAGCAAAAGAACAGTGAATGTGATGAAGCCGCCTTGCCAGTCCTCTCGACTGGATGTTCAGGATATCCTCGCAGCGCTTCAGTCTTCCCGCCGCATCTGCCGGCACAAAGGGATGCGGATCAAACACACGCGTCAGCTCGCATTCCTGTTCCTCCATGTGCACCGGAATCCGGAGATATCCGCTCTCCTGTATCGGAAAGGAGGTCATCCGTCTCCGCTCGTAATTCATTCTCTGCACATCAAAATCTGCATAGACGATCTTGGTCTCTCCGTAGGCATTGTCAAAAATTTTCCTCTCCGCAAGAAGTGAGCCGTTCTCCAGCATCATGACACGGCCGCCGAATACAAGGTCCTGCGTAGATTCCCCGTCTCCCGAGCTTACATAGATGTAATCCGAGAGGGTTCTTGCCGAAACCGACGAGAACAGCTGTGTCCGGTAGGCATCCTTTCCCACGGTCTCGTTGGATGCCGACAGATTGACCATCAGATTCGCGCCGGCGACCGCGTGCTCAATGTGCGGTGCATGGACCGCCCAGGCATCCTCGCAGATCTCGCACGCAATGCGAAGGTCGCGAACCGCATCCACCTCCAGAAGGATATGGCTGCCAAACGGAACCTCTGCTCCGTCAAAAAGGATCTCCTGTGCAGAAACAGGCCCCGGTGTGAACTGCCTCGGTTCATAAAACTCCGCATAGTCCGGGAGACATCTCTTGGGAATAAACGCAAGAATCCTTCCGTTCTGCAGAACTGCCGCCGTGTTATAAAGCTTCCCCTTCCACTCCAGCGGAAAGCCGGCAAAGACCAGCGCATCCAGGCCCGTCGTTGCGTCCCGGATGACGCGCAGCGCATCCTCCGCACCGCGAAGCAGCATATCCTGCAGAAAGAGATCATTTCCCGTATAGCCTGTCACAGCAAGCTCCGGAAATGCAATCAGCTTCGCCCCGTTTCCTGCGGCCTCCCGAAGGCACCGGATCATTTCCTTTGCATTCGACTCCGGGTCCGCAATCGTCATGGCAGGCACTACCGCTGCCGCCTTGAAAAATCCATCTCTCATCTGCTGTTCCCTTCCTCCCCATTTTCCCTTCCATTCTTCGTTTCTGCTTTCAGACCAGGGAACAACTCTTCCGCCCATGACCGCAGATCTCTGAATGGAAAAAGAGGCGCAGATTCCTCTGCGCCCTCTCTGACCTGACTCTGTATAACCGATTATCCGATTGCCGTGACTCCCGAAGCAACCGCAAAGCTTAAGACGCCCATGATGACGCCAGCAAGTGCCACGCCGCCAAGAACCGCAAGTACACTCTTCTTAAAATCCATATCCAGGAAGGATGCCGCCAGCGTTCCGGTCCATGCGCCCGTTCCGGGAAGCGGAATTCCCACAAAAAGAAGAAGCGCAATATAAAGTCCTTTTCCTGCCGTTGCCTTGAGCTTCTCTCCGCCCTTGTGTCCCTTGTTCAGGCAGAAGGAGAAGAATTTGCCGATTACCTTCTTGTCTGCGCCCCATTCCAGCACTCTTCTTGCGAAGAAGAAAATGATCGGAACCGGAATCATGTTGCCGATTGCGATGATAATATACGCCGCCAGCATGTTGAACGAAGGATCCGCTGTGTGAAACGCCTGCGCAATCGGAATTGCTCCGCGCAGCTCAATCAGCGGAACCATGGAAATCACAAAACAATAAAAGTACTTATTCAGCATTTACTATCTCCCTCAGTGCCTGCGTCACCGCAGCCATTTCTTCTTCTGTTCCGATGGTAATGCGGAGATACTCTCCGATCAAAGGCTTGTTCCAGTGGCGGACATAGATGCCGCGCTCCCTGAGCTTTTGGAACAGCTCCTCTCCGGAATGCTCCGGATGTTTTGCAAACACAAAGTTTGCTCTGGAATCCGGGAAAACAAATCCCATTTCCGTCAGATCCCTTTTGAATTTCTCTCTCGTTGCAATGATTCTGGAGGTCAGACTCTGAAAATATGCCTCATCCTCCACCGCAGCTGTCCCCATCCGGATGGTCTGCAGATTCATTGTATAGGAATTGAAGGAAAACTTCACATCCTTCAGATAAGAAATCAGTTTCTCGTTTCCGATGGCAAATCCGATTCTGGCTCCCGCCATTGCTCTCGACTTGGAAAACGTCTGTACAACCAGAAGGTTATCATATCTGTCAATCAGAGGAAGCGCCGAGGACGCTCCGAAATCGACATAGGCCTCATCCACAATGACGACCTTGTCACGGTTTGCGGAGACAATGCGTTCGATCTCCTCCAAAGGAAGCTCGACTCCCGTGGGTGCATTGGGATTCGGAAAAATAATCCCGCCGACCTCCTCGCCCTTTCCTGCAAAGGAAGGAGAGTCCGGAATATAGTTCTCCGGATCGATCGTAAAGTCCTCCCGAAGAGGAACCATGGTATACGGAATCCGGTAGAGATCCGCCCAGACATCGTAAAAGGAATATGTGATGTTCGGGAACAGGAGTTTCTTTCCTGCTGTAAAGAACGTGAGAAACGACATGGACAGCACATCGTCCGATCCGACTCCCACAAAAACCTGCTCCGGCTGTACCTGATAACGCTTTGCAAGTGTCCGGACAAGCGGCGCAGCATCCATATCCGGATAAAGCCGCATCGCCGCATAATCCTCCGCAAGCTTTCTGGCGGCGTCCGCAACTCCCGGTGCCGGCGGATACGGGCACTCATTCGTATTCAGCTTGATAATATTCGGATTCTTCGGCTGCTCCCCCGCCACATAGGGCGATACACGCCGTACATTCTCTTCCCAGCTCATTATTGCAGCACCTTCGAGAGGAAATCCTGAAGCCGCTGGTTCTTCGGATGTGCGAAGAATTCCTCCGGCGTGTTCTCTTCCTTGATGGTTCCCTCGTCAATAAAAATCACCTTGGACGCTACCTGACGTGCAAACGCCATCTCATGCGTAACGACCACCATCGTCATGCCGGACTCCGCAAGCTCCGTCATAACCTGCAGAACCTCGCCTACCATCTCGGGATCCAGTGCCGAGGTCGGCTCATCAAACAGCATCACCTCAGGGTTCATGGCCAGTGCGCGGCAGATTGCAATTCTCTGCTGCTGACCGCCGGAAAGAGAATGCGGATAAGCATCCGCCTTGTCCTCCAGATTGACGCGGCGAAGCAGCTGCAGCGCCTTCTCCGATGCCTCCTCCTTGCCAAGGAGTCCCAGCTTCACCGGTGCCAGTGTGATGTTGTTCATGATGGTCAGATTGTGGAACAGATTAAAGTGCTGAAACACCATTCCCATTTTCTGCCGGACCTTGTTGATATCCGTATGCGGATCATTGACCTGAACATCATCCAGCCAGACCTCTCCGCTCGTCGGAACCTCCAGAAGGTTCATGCAGCGGAGGAAGGTAGACTTTCCGCAGCCGGAAGGCCCGACCAGAACGATCTTCTGGCCCTTCTCGATTTCATAATTGATTCCCCGGAGGACCTGATTGTCTCCGAATTCTTTCTTCAGATCCTTGACCCGGATCATTGCATTCTTCTCTTCTGCCATGTTATCCACCTCACCGGTTGTCACTTGCGCGCAGCTTTTTCTCCAGAATTCCGAAGAAGAAGGACAAGATCTTCACGACCACAAAATACATCACTGCAGCTCCCAGAAGCGGCATCATATATTCATAGGTTGCGGACGACACCTGATCCGAAGCATGCGTCAGCTCGGAAAGTCCGACGGCTCCTGCGATGGACGTCTCCTTCAGCAGAGTGATGAACTCATTCAAAAGAGACGGGAAACAGTTCTTGAACGCCTGCGGCAGAATGACTGCCAGCATGGTCTGCATCTTGGTGAGTCCAAGAGAACGCCCGGCCTCCATCTGTCCGTCATCCACCGACAGAATGCCGCCTCGAATAATCTCAGCAACATACGCGCCGGAGTTGATTCCGAATGCCATCACTGCAACCAGGACCTTGTTCTTCGAGGTCGCCATGATCACATTCCACATGATCAGGAGCTGAATCATCGTCGGAGTTCCGCGGATTACATCAATGTATACATATGCAATTCTGGAAAGAAGGGTTCTCTTTCCCTCCTTCGTCCGCTGCATATTCAGAAGGCACGCAGCGGTACCCAGAAGAAGACCCAGAAGTGCCGCAAAAAGCGTCACCTCCAGAGTATTGCCCAGTCCCTTCACATAGAGCTGCCAGCGGTTGTTCTTAATAAAAGCTTTAAAAAACTGATTGGCTAATTCTGACATGGTATTCCTTCACCCTTGAACGGTTTCTCTTTTGATGCTGATTTATTGTACCCTCTTACCCTGTGTTTTGAAAAGAGGGTGAGGAGCATCTTGCTTCTCACCCTCTCCGAATCCGGTACAGACATTATGTCGGAAACCAGATACTTGTGATTCTGTCTTGTTATTCTGCCTCATAATTGTTGACGTACTGTTCCAGAAGCTGATCGTAGGTTCCGTCTGCCTTCATGTCTGCAAGAGCACCGTTGATGGCATTCAGCATGACTTCGTCATCCTTGGGCATTGCAATACCGTACTGTTCCACATCGAAGTTAAAGGTGGAGCCCTCTACCAGCTGAATTTTGTCCGAGTACTGGGAAAGGAAGGCTTCGCCGGGGACCTGGTCGATGACGACTGCATCATCCTTGCCGTTTACCAGATCAAGGACCGCCTGATTGAAGCTCTTTACGGAAACAACTGCGCCGTCATTGATGCCGCGTGCAACTGTCTCACCTGTCGTTCCGCCCTGTACGCCGATGGCCTTGCAGGCCTTCAGGTCATCCTCCGTCTTCACCTCAGAGTCGATCGGAAGAAGAACTGCCTGTGTTGCATCGTAATAAGGATCCGAGAAGTTTACGGCTTCCTTTCTCTCATCTGTGATGGTCATGCCGGTTGCGCCGCAGTCGATCTTCGTGCCGATTGCCGGAACAATTCCGTCAAAATCCATATCCTCGATGACAACCGATACGCCGAGACGCTTTCCGATCTCGTTCATCATGGCAACATCGAAGCCGGTGACGTTGTTCTCATTGGAGGTAACTGCCTCGAAATTGTCGGTGCCGTCTCCCACATACTCAAACGGAGGGAAGGTTGCGTTCAGGCCAACCGTCAGCTCTCCATCGGAAAGGTACTTGGAGCCGGACAGATCTGCAGCTGCGCTTTCTGCTGCCTCCGTGGTTGCTTCTACCTCTGTAGAAGCTGCTTCTGCTTCCGTGGTTGCTTCTACCTCTGTAGAAGCTGAAGCTGCCTCCGTGGTTGCTGCCTCTGTGCTTTCGGAAGAGCTTCCGCATGCACCAAGGCCAAATGCCATTGTTCCTGCAAGTAAAACTGCTAATGCTTTCTTCATAATATGCCTCCTCTTATTGCTGCAAGCGCTGTATACGCTCTGCATAATATACATCTTTTCCGGTAAGTTACAACCCCGCCGCTTCGGTTTCTTTTCGATATCAACGGCTGATGAATAGTATAATATGCATTTTTATTCACATATGCAAGAGAAAATACAACGAATATCGAATTTTATACAGTCTTATCTTCGTCATTTTCACAAACTATGCAGTTCCTTCTGGCCATCCGTGTGCGCAAAGGCCATCCTGCGGATCAGCTTTTCTTCCTTCGGGAACTTTTCCAGCAGCTCCTTCTGATCCACAAGCCGGAAGCCTTCATAATGAAAGTTCGGCATGGTCGCGCAGCTCATCAGCGTATAGCTCTCAGGGTCCAGGTTTTCTGCTCCGAAGATCGCCCCCTTCGGAACAACCACCATGGGCTCTTCTCCTTCCCCGCATCCAAGCTTCCTGCACTCGCAGGTTCCGTCCGGATTCAGAAGCCACAGTGCCACACCGCACCCCTCATGGAAATACCAGATCTCATCGCAGTCAATGACATGGAAATGCGAGATATCCTCCTGTCCCAGAAGGAAATAAATCGTTCCTCCCATCACCCGTCCATCCTTCGAGCTTCCGTATTCGGCCGGTGCCGCATAGACCTCGGAAAACCAGCCGCCCTCCGTATGTACCTCCAGATGAAGCCGGTCAATCCAGCTCTGCATTCTGGCCTTGACTGCTTCCGCTGTCATTGCATCGGTTCCCTTGACCGCTGTCTCCCTGCTCTTTGTCTCCATGCTCTCTGACCCTTTGTTCATATGGATTTACCTCCTGATCTATTTCCAGATTTTCACCTTTGCGTAAAATCTTCCCTTTCTTGTCTGAGCTCCCGCTCCGAGATATTGAAATTTGCCATGCCCTCTCACCGAGACACGGCTGCCCGGCTTCAGGTCATACCCGCCGGAGAAGGCCGTCCGCCCGTCCACAAAAACAAGCTCCTGCTCCACGAGCTCCTGCGCCTTTCCGCGGGAGAGATGATAAACCATGGCAAGAATCGCATCAAGCCGCTCCGAAGAGACAGAGCCTTCCCGCTCCTCGAATTCCGGACGAATCGTGCAGGACGATGCCGGAACCGGATGACACACAACGCTCGTGTGCCGGATCCGGATCAGCTCCGAACAGATCAGCTCTGCATTCTCCTTCATCACGAACAGATAAGCGTTTTCGGAATCGGTCAGAATATCTCCGATCCGTTCTCTTTCCAGTCCAAGATTCATCAGTGCTCCCAGATAATCCCGGTGCGTCAGCTCATCGGCAAATTTCCGGTTCACCGGCCGGACCTCCATGCAGGAAACCACCTCCGGCTCTGCTTCCTCCTGAAGAAGAAAGCTCTCGCGGTCCAGATAATCCGGAAGAAAGCACAGAACTCTTCGCTCCGCCTCTTCCCAGCCGCCGTAAAGAATCCACGGAACTCCCTGATAAATTCCGGAGCTCCTCGTCTCATCCTGCGGATCCACTGCATTCTTCCCGGCAGCCTCCAGAAACTCCGCCTGCTCCGATGCCGCAAGAAACTGCGTATGTGTCACAAAATTCCCCTGATATGCCTTTTGAGAAAGTTCTTTGACTCTTTTAGTCAATATCGTATTGTCCATATTTTTATTTTACCCGGATCTCCTTCTGCAGATGGAACGAATAGATCATCTTCTCCGTCACGGGAAGCTGCAGCATCTTCGACAACGCTTCCGCATAATAATTCAGCTGCACCTGATATCGTTCCGAAAGCTGCTCTGCATATTTTACGCGATCCGTCTTGTAATCCACAATAACCACATGGCGATCTGCACCCTCGCCTTCTATCAGAAAAGCATCGATAATACCCTGAATCAGAATGGTCTCCTCTGCAGGAAACTCCGGATTCAGACGGTTCGCCGCAATTCCCAGAACAAAGGGCTGCTCCCTTTGAAGAAGCCCTTTCTGATCCGCCCCGGCCATCCGCGCCGCAATTCCGGAGGAAAGGAACGGAAGAAAGACCGCCGACGTCAGCACTCCGGCATATTCCTTCGGAATGGTTCCATCCGCCAGAAGCTGCGACACGCGGCTCTCAAACTCTGCGGCGGTCACCTCGCCCGGCTCTCTCCAGACATGGTAGTTGATTTTCTCGCACATACGATGAATGGCGGTTCCGCGCGCGCTTCCTGTCAGAGCTCTGCCGGACTGCCGGTTCTTCTCCGGAAACAGGCTGTCTGCACCCTCGCCCGGCTGAATCAGCTCGCTTTCTTCCAGCATGGCCGCCCGTTTCAGTTCTGTCACCGTGGTTTTCGTGTACAGTCCCTTCAGATTCTCATACGGATACCGGTAAGAGAATCGCTTCTTCAGTGTGCCGGCAAGTGCCGGATCCGAAAGGGCCTCTGCTCCGCCGTCCTCCATCAGGTGAAGGGTCCGGAGAAGCTCTCCCTGAGCGGCCTGATTTTCCACCTCCGAAAGCCGAAGATCCGAAATCGCAACCTTACGGAGCCGGATGGGCTCTTCCCCTTCTGCCTTCAGCGCCTCCATGCTGTCCAGAATCAACGGAAGAAATCCTGAGGCGGACCGGATCAGCGAGGCCGGCAGGTGCTTCACAGGAAGACTTACCGAAGCCATGTCCATCGCAACCTTCTTCTCTGCGCGGGCGCCGTCACGGACAAAGCCGGTCAGAATCAGCTTTTCCTTCGCTCTTGTCATGGCAACATACAGAACGCGAAGCTCTTCTCCGAGTGCATCCCTTGTGATCTTGGAGGCCACCGCCTTCTGCCGGAGCGTCTGTCTGCTGCTCCGAAGCTCCGGCACCACAAAGCTGACGCCAAGCCCTGCGTCAGTATCGGTAATCAAATCTCCCCGCACATCGCGCGAGAACGGATGCCTTGCACCAAGACCGCAGACGAAGCAGATCGGATACTCCAGTCCTTTGCTCTTATGGATGGTTGTCAGACGCACAACATCTGCATTTTCATCCAGAACATTTGCTTCCCCGTAGTCCACGTTGTATTCATGCATCTGATCGATATAACGAAGAAAGCGAAACAGTCCGGCATAATCTCCCTGTTCAAAAGCCTCCGCCTTCACAAGCAGGGAATGGAGATTGGCCGCTCTTCTTGCTCCCGCGGGGAGTGCCCGGACATAATTCTCGTATCCCGTGCTGCGGATCAGCTCACTGATCAACTCATGGATCGGAGTGGATGCCATCTTCTCCCGGTACCCGGAGAGCCAGGAAAGAAACTGCCTGCAGTGCTCCCGGAGAACCGGAGAAACCTCCATGGCGGCAGCACTTCCCGCCTCTTCCGGAGCCGGATCTCCTGCTGCCGCGAGCACGCAGTCATACAGGAGCTTGTTTTCCCACGAATTCTTCTGCTCGTTCTGATCGTCCTCCCGGGGATAGAGGCTCCGCAGGCTTCCGATTTCATCCAGCGTAAAGCCGCCAAAATATCCGCGGAGCACGCCGTACAACGGGATATCCTGCCTTGGATTGTCGATGACGCGCAGCGCCTGCAGGACGGCACGCACCTCCTCCGCTGCAAAATATCCTCCCTTGTACTCCAGGTACAGAGGAATTCCCTCCTTTTCAAAGATCTCACGGAAGGCATCCTGCTTGCCGGAGGTCGATCGAAGCAGGATCACAATATCGCCGAATCTGGCAGGGCGAAGCTCTCCTGTCTCCTCGTCCGTGACAGGAAGGATGCCCACGATTTCCCGGATTCTCTGCGCCACCGCAAGGGCCTCCTTGCGCGCGGAAGGGAGCATGGCAATCTCTTCCTCCGCCTCGTTCTCTCCTCCATCCTCCGAACGAAAATCTCCGGAATCGGAAGTCCCCGAGTCAAAATTCCCGGAGTCGGAAGTCCCGGAATCGGCATCTCCTGCATCGCCGGGTGCTCCGTCCACCAGAAGAAGCTCCGTCTGATACACATTCTCCGACTGAGGGTAATGCGCGCCAACCTTTAAGGATACCGTCTCATCGTAGTCGACACCCCCGATTTCACGCCGCATGAGCTTCGTAAAGACCGCATTTGCCGCATCCAGAACCTCCTGCCTCGATCGGAAATTCTGATCCAGATCAATTCGCTCCGTCTGCGGATCGTCCTGCCGGTAGGTTTCAAACTTCTCCTCAAAAATCTCCGGCCTTGCATTCCGGAAGCGGTAGATGCTCTGCTTCACATCGCCCACCATGAAACGGGCATAGCGGCAGCTTTCGCCTCCGCGCTCTCCCGCTATGGCCGACAGAAGGAGCTCCTGCACCTCATTGCTGTCCTGATATTCGTCAATCAGTATTTCGTCAAAATAATTCCGGTATCCCTCGGCAGCTTTCCGAAGAACAAAGCTTCCATCCTCCCGTCTTTCCAGGAGAATCTCCAGTGCCATGTGCTCCAGATCCGAAAAATCAATGACATTCTTCTCCTTCTTGACCTGCTGCAGGAGCCTTCGGTAGCCGATTGTCAGAGAAATCAGTGTGGAAAGAGGCTTCTCCGCCCGCTGCATCTCGTACACCGTAAGAGACGGATCCTCTTCAATATGATCATGAAGCGTATCCAGTCTTTTCTTCAGCTGCTTGCGAAGCTCCTGTACATCGCTCTTTCTCTCTTCGTTAATTCCCTGCTTCTCTGCGCCCCGGATCACAGGGAGCTTCGCCAGAGAATAAGAAGAAACCTCCAGAAGCCTCTCCCGAAGACGCTTCCGGTCCATTTCGTTCTCTGCTTCCTTTGCGAGAGCATCCAGCTTCCCGAAAAGCTCACTTTCCTCCTTTTCCAGAAGCTCCAGGTACGGAAACGGACCGTCCGGAAGTCCGGCAATGCGGACCATTGCCTCGTGCAGCATGGACAGCTCCGGCAGATTTGCTGCTTCCTCCCGAAGAATCTCTCCATACCAGGGGCTTTGAAACAGCTCCTCCTCGCTTTCCACATGGTAATCTTCCCTTCGCTCCTCCAGCCACACCTCCGGATACGGATGGGAGTCCGCCGCCTCATACAGCATCCGGATCAGATCCTCCAAATGCTCACTGTCCTTTGCCGGACAGAAATACTCCACACACGCCGCAAAATCCGGCTCCTTTTCCTCAAACTTCTCTTCCAGAAAGCGCTTCATCACATCCTTCTTCAGAAGCACATTCTGCGTATCATCCATCTGACGAAAGCCGGGATCCAGATCAATTTCACTGAAGTTGTTCCGAAGAAGAAAAGTGCAGAAGCTGTCGATGGTCGTGATCTGCGCATGGTGAAGGAGGGTCTCCTGCCGCTGCAGATGGCGGTCTCCCGGATTTGCCTCAAGTCTTGCGGAAACGGCACGGGCAATGCGCTCTCTCATCTGCGCCGCAGCCGCTCTTGTAAAGGTCACAACCAGAAGGCGGTCAATGTCAAGAGGATGCTCCCCCTCGCTGATCATCCGCACAATGCGTTCCACCAGAACAGCGGTTTTGCCGCTTCCTGCCGCTGCAGATACCAGAACATTGTGATTTCGTGCATTCAGGACTTTTTTCTGTTTTTCCGTAAATTCAATTGCCACGCCGCACTCCTTGTTTTGTCAAAGCTCTCTGTATTCGTACCCGGGAATTCTCACGTCGAAGCCGCACACATTCCGATACGGGCAATAGCTGCAGGCTGTATAGTCCGCACTCTGCCGGATCGGAGAAGCATCCACTCTTCCATCCAGAATATCCTGTGCAATCGTGCAGAGCTTCTGCCGAAGCTCCTCCTGCAGCGCATCGTACTCCTCCTCCGACAGCACCTTGCTGGATGAGGAAACGCCGCCCTTTTTCAGAAGCTTCACCGGAATCACGGAGGAGGACAGCGCTCCTTCCGAAAGATCATGATCGAGATGCTCCAGAACCTCCTGATCATTTCTTACCAGTCCGCTCGGACGAAGGCTGCTCCGAAGGCACTGCAGCTCCATATCTCTTGCGGATTCCTCCCGTCCGGAGAGCAGCTCGGAAAGGACCCCCTCCGCCTCTTTTGCCTTCAGCATCGGATCGTCAAAATGATAATAGAGCATAGCCGCAGGAATCACGGTTGTCCCCGGCCTTTGCTTCTCCAGAAACCGGACCTGCGCATCCATATACAGCATCAGCTGAACCCGGATTCCGGCCCTTATTTTCTCAGGATCCAGATCCTGCAACCCGGACTTGTAATCCACAATTTTAACCAGAAGCTTCCCATCCGCACGGCACAGATCCACCCGATCAATCCGCCCTTGCAGAACAAGAATTCCTCCTCCGGGAAGCGTATAAGTCAGTTCTCCGTTTCTTCCAAAGGACTGCTCCAGATAGGCAGGCTCAAAGTCCCCCTTCTTCAGCTGGTACTGAAGCGTATCCACCGTCCGCTCCAGAATCTGCTGCAGGCGTTTTACCTGATAGCTGCTGCGCGCCGTGGCATACAGAATCTGATCATGATAGCCGCCCGCCGTCTCGGAAAAGGCCTGCCTTGCCAGCGTATGCCCTTCCTCCTCGGAATATTCGGACCACAGGATCCCTTTTTCCTTCAAAAGCTGACCGAACCGCTGAATGCTCTCGTGAAGGATCGTTCCGGAGTCCCTGGCTTCAAAGGTATACTCCTCTCTTTCCTGAAGCCGCAGCGCATACCGAAGGTACTGGCGAAGATAGCACTGCGCCGCCGTTTCCAGCCGCGTAACAGAGCCCTGTATTCTCTTCTGATACAACAGCTCTGCCGTCTTTTCTGTGATCGGGATCGGGCGGTAATGAAGAAAGGCCGCCTCCCGAAGCTTTCTGGTTTCCTCTCCTGCAAGAAGCCCGTAAATTGTCAGGAATTCCCGCTCCTTTTCGCGCTCCCTCAGGTACAGTCCGTCCGCATAATCGCGAATGGCACCTGCCAGGTACGTCCCGGCATCCGCAGCAGAGGCAAGCTGCATCGACGCAGGAAGCTCCTCCGGGATCTCAACCGGAGCCTTCGGAAACATCTGCCGGAGAAGCCCGATGAGATAGGACGGCCGAAGGCTTCCTCCATCCTCCGCCGTCTTCACATAGGAGACGTAAAGAAGATCCCTGGGCTTCGTCAGGTTCATATACAAATACAGTCGCTGGATGTACATCTGCTGTCTCGGCGTCGGGGCAAGCTCTGCCCCGCTTCCGGAGAGCACATTGGTTTCCTGAAGAAATTCGCGGTCCAGATCGGAAATCAGTCCGCCCTTGGAGGATCCCTGCGGAATGTTTCCATCGTTCACCCCGAGGAAAAACAGGACCTTCACCTCCGACAGTCTGGTCCGCACCATATCACCGGCAAGAATCCGGTCCACCTGCTGCGGAAGCGTCCCAAGACGGATCTCTTCAAAGCCGGCTTCCACCAGCTCCAGGAAATCTGCAGCCGAAATTTTCTCATCCCCGAGAAGGTCATACAGCTCCTCCAGAAGATGAAGGATCGCATCATAGATCTGACGGTACTCCATGGCAGCCGCTGTCTCTCCTCGCTTCTCCAGCTCCTGCGCCCGCTCCTCCATCTGCTCTCCCACATCGATGGCAGCAAGGAAGTCGTACAGTGCCTTTGTCCGTTCCAGGGCGTTCGCTCTTCCCAGGCTCTGAAGGGAGGAAAGCTGTGCAAGAACCCGGGTCCGCATCGGCTCATACGCATCATCGAAGGCGGTCTCCCAGCGCTTTCTGGAAGCAATTCCTCTTGCAAGGCAGTAATTCTCGAGACGATCCACCTCATCCTCCGAAAGCCCGGTCAGACCGCTTCGAAGATACCGGAACATGATTTCATAGGAATAATCCCCGCCTCCGATTTCCAGTGCCCCGCGAATGGTTTCCGTCAGTGGATTCTGCAAAACAGAACGGTTTGTATCCAGATACACCGGAATTCCCATCCCTGCAGCACAGATCCGGATGTCATCCTCATAAGCCGACAGATTGCCGCTGACAATCGCGAAATCCCGGTAATGATATCCCTTTTCGGCAATCAGCTCATGAATCTTCCGGAACATCTGGCGAACCTCTGCCGCCGGATTGCTCGCAAGCACCAGGTGAACCGGAAGCTCCGCCGCGTCCTTCCGGTATGCGCGGACCGGATAGCGAAACAGCGATTTTTCCAGATGTGCCAGGGCAGGGTTTCCCGCAAAGCGGGGAGGCACCGCTCTTTTCGTCTCATCCCCGATATACCAGTCTTCTTCATGCGGGATTCCGCCCTTCCCTGCCATTTTGCAGATCTGAGCGATGGTTTTCCTTGTCAGATAGAAAAGATCCTGCTCCTCATAGGCCTCTCCCTGCATGACGCTGCGGATCGGCGTTCCGCCGTCTTCCGCATAGTCCAGAGAGAAAACCACCTCTTTGGCGTTCTGCATCAGTGCAAGAAGAACGCGGTTCTGCACCGGCGTAAAGCCGGTAAACCCGTCAAAAATGACAATGCTCCTGCGGATCAGTCCGGAGCGCGGAATGGCCTCCGCAAGGAGGTCAAGCGTTTCTTCGCCGGTGATATAACGGTTCTTCCGCTCCTCCAGAAAAGCCTCGTACAAAAGCTTCAGATCGAGAAGCCTTGCTGCAAGACCTCCCTGCCCTCCTGCTGCCGCACCCGCCGCAAGGTTTCCTGCCCCCTCCGGGGTAATCCCATACTGCATGAATTCCGAAATGACCGACTTGATCTCCGCAATCATGCCGGGTCTCTCAACGCCGTTTCCAAGAACCGTCAGATCCTTCCGGCAGCGCGACACCAGTCTCCGGAGAAGGAGTGTTTTGCCCATGTCATCCAGAACGCCCCGCTCGTCCGCACCCACCTCCTCGAAGATGCGGTGCGACAGACGACCGAAGGAAAGCACGTCCACATTCAGAATTCCGCCGCACTCTCCCGCCGCCAGAACCATTTCCTTCTGCGTCTGCATCGTGTACTGATCCGGCACAACCACCAGAAAATTCACAGAAAAATCCTGCCGCGCCAGTGCGTCCCGCGCGTACTGCGTCACCCGCTTATGAAGCTCACTGCTTTTTCCGGCGCCGGAAGCACCCAGACAGAATCGATAACCCATGGCATCCTCTCCCGGCCGCAGTCCTCTGCTCTGCGGCCCTGTTCATATTTCTTTATCTTATCGCAGATCCCGCCGTCCTGCACGAATTGTCCGATCAAAAAAGCGTCCCCTGATCTGCACACTGTGCAAACCAGGAAACGCTCTGTTTTTCGTTTCTTCCCCGCAAACCGGTGCAGCTTTCGTGCCCGGACGGCTTTTTTATGCCTTGCGGTTCTTCTTATACCTTGCAGATTTTCTTATGCCTTGCGTTTTTTCTCTGCTTCGTCAGCGAAATTCTCGCCCTGATGAATCTGAAGGTCCACACCGGTTGCGTTGGGGCCTTCCTCCTCGAAGTTGTAATCCTTACCGGGCAGGATCGCATTCAGCAGGATACCAACGAGAGATCCGGTTGCAAGACCGGAGAAGCTGACTGCGCCAAAGGTGATGGCACCTGCAGCGGAGTAGTTGATACCGATGGACAGCACCAGGATCAGGGCTGCGATCAGAACGTTGCGGCTCTTGGCGAAATCAACATGGGTCTCAACCAGGTTCCGGACTCCGACTGCGGAAATCATTCCGTAAAGGACCAGAGAAATGCCGCCGATTGTTGCGGAGGGCATAACCTCAATGATTGCTGCGAATTTCGGGCAGAAGGAAAGCACTGCCGCAATGACTGCTGCCAGACGAATGATTGCCGGATCAAAAACCTTGGTCAGTGTCAGAACACCGGTGTTCTCACCATAGGTTGTGTTTGCCGGAGCTCCGAACAGAGAAGCCAGTGTGGTTGCAAGACCATCGCCGCACAGAGTTCTGTGAAGTCCGGGATCCTTGATATAGTTCTTTCCGACGGTGGAGGAGATGGCGGAAATATCACCGATGTGCTCCATCATCGTAGCAAACGCGATCGGAACAATTGTGACAACGGAAGCAAACAGCAGACCGCCGTCCAGCTTTCCGCTGGTGAAGATTGAGAATACCGTATTCTCATAGTGAATCGGGAAGCCGATCCATGCTGCCTCGCGAACCGGTGTAAAGTCGATGTTTCCGGTAACTGCCGCAACAAAATAGGATGCGATAACACCAAGAAGGATCGGGATGATCTTGACCATTCCCTTCCCCCAGATGTTGCAGACAATAACCACAACGATGGCAACCAGTGCAATCAGCCAGTTGGTTTCACAGTTTGTGATCGCCGACTTGGAAAGATTCAATCCGATGGCAATGATGATCGGTCCGGTGACAACCGGAGGGAAGAACTTCATAACCTTGTTCGCCCCGAATACCCGGAACAGACCTGCCAGAACCAGATAGACCAGACCTGCGCAGGCAACGCCGAAGCATGCATACGGCAGGAGCGGGCTTGCGCTTCCATCCGCATTCAAAGGAGCGATGGCTGCATATCCGCCAAGAAACGCGAAGGATGATCCCAGGAAAGCAGGAACCTTACGCTTCGTAAGGAAATGGAACAGAAGTGTTCCAAGACCAGCAAACAGCAGTGTGCTGGAAACGTCCAGGCCCGTCAGAAGCGGTACCAGAACGGTTGCGCCGAACATTGCGAACACATGCTGAAAGCCAAGGATTGCAATCTTTGGTGCTCCCAGCGAGGATGCGTCGTAAATCGGCTGATCTCCGACTACAATTTTCTTCTTTGTATCACTCATATTTCTCCCTCTACCCGTTACTCAGTAACAGGATTTCATAACAAGGGCCGGGGAAGAACCATTCTTCCCTGGCCTTTGGAATGCCCTCATATAACACTGAAAATTACGCCTCATCGTCGAAAAACTGCTCGACCTTCGGTGCTTCACTCTCTGCAGACGCTTCTGCCGGCTTTACGGTTTCTGCCGGAGCAGGTGCCTCTTCCTTTTCTTCCGCCGGCTTTACGGCCTCTTCCGAAACAGGTGCCTCTTCCTTCCCTTCTGCCTTGGCCGCCTCTGCTGCCTCGTCGTAAAGTGCTTCCTCCTCGTTCCTCTCACGGAGGATCTCACGGATCTTCGTAGCCGAATCCTTTACGGTCTTACCAACCTCGGTTGCAGCAGCCTCCACGGTGTTCAAAACTTCCTCTCCCTTAGGGCCGACCGCTTCCTTCATCCGGTCCACTGCCTGCTGCGATCCATGCTGAATCGTTGTGTAAGCACGATTGGCCGCCTGCTTGATCGTCTCCGCGGTCACGTCAAAATCATCCTCTTCAAAATCCTCTTCGGCCTCTGCCTCCTCATCGGAAGGAGCGCCCTCGAGCTTCTCAATGTCCTCCAGATCGGAATCCATATAATCCTCATCCTCTTCCACCTTCGTCAGATAGCTGTATAACCCATACGCAGCTGCCCCAACCAGAGCGGTTCCGAAAATAAGCTTACTGATTTTCCCCATTTCAAACCTCCACGCATAAAAACACGATAAGCCACCTGTGGCTTATCCTCCATCGCAACGGTTCTGCTTTGTTGACATTTGTACCAGTGTATACCACCTTTGTATAAAAAGGAAGTAATTATTGTGCATAAATTTATTTTGTGTTAGTCTAATTGATAGACTGATTCAGTCAATTTCAATGGATACCGGGAACTCCTCCCGGACTTTTCACAGAGGAAGCATCAGAAGCAGCATGAACGAGAAATTCTACGATCTGAAAAAGGAAAAACAGGACCGCATGATCAATGCAGGCCTTCGCATTTTCGCGCTGAACGGGTATCACCATGCCAGCACGGATGAAATTGTGAAGGAAGCAAAGATCAGCAAGGGACTTCTGTTCCACTACTTCGGCAGCAAGGCCGGCTATTACGGCTTCCTGTACAGCTATGTCTCCCGCTATGTCATTCTCGAGCTTCGCAGCGCAATCCGCGAGCCCGGCATCGACTTCTGGGAGCTGCAGAGCCAGATTCTGGAAACAGAAAGCCGCCTGATGGAGCAGTATCCTGCTGTTTTCCTGTTCTTCGAATCCGTGAAAATGGAAGATGACAGCGAAGGTCTGTCCGTTCTTGAAGAGCTCGATGCCACGGTTCCGGACATCTATGATTCCATGCAGGCCAAGGCTCTCATCGGCGGTTACCCGCGCATTCGCGATCTTGAGCTCGTCTGCGGCACAATTCATTACATCAAAATTGGCCTGATGCGGGAGCTGTTATACGATCCCACAACCCCCATTTCCATGTACACTGCGCATGTAGAACAGTATCTGGAGATGCTGAAAGCCCTGACCAAAGGCTGAATTTCCTCTCCGCGCTGATCTTATGCTTTTGTTGAGGATGCTGTTTTCTATCTCGAATACATCCCTGGACAGAAATGAATACATCCCTGGACAGAAAATCTGCCGCTCAGGGATGATTCCTTCGCTGAAAATTCATCCCCGCAAAGAATTTCTTCTGTTCAGGGATGATTCCTTCGCTGGAAAATAATCTCTGCAAAAAATTTTTTCCGTTCAGAGATGATTCCTTCGCTGAAAATTCATCCCCGCAAAGAATTTCTTCCATTCAGGGATAATTCCTCCACTGGAAAATAATCCCTGCAAAGAATTTCTTCTGTTCAGGGATGATTTCTCCGCCGGAAAATAATCTCTGCAAAGAATTTCTTCCGTTCAGGGATGATTCCTCCACTGGAAATTCATCCCTGCAAAGAATTTCTTCCGCTCAGGGATGATTCCTCCACTGGAAATTCATCCCCGCAAAGATGTTCTGCCATATTAAGATACATCTCGATCTTCTCTTTCGATAATGTGCTATCATAGTTTTATGAATTTCCGCAGTTTTTCCATCATTTTTGATTATTCAGTTTTCAGCTTTTACCATGGAGGAAAGCAAAATGAAAAGATTATGTATCGCACTCGTAAGCGCTCTTCTTTGTATTTCTATGATTGCCCCGGTTCATGTGATGGCGGCAGGAAATGACGTTGTGTATATTACAGACACCGGTAAAAAATATCATGCTGCAAACTGCAGTTCTCTGAGAAAAAGCAAGCATGCAATCACTCTTGCCAATGCAAAGGCGAGCGGGTACACGCCTTGTTCAAAGTGCCTCGGCGGTACTTCGGTATCTGCAAGCACCTCCACATCCGCAGGGGCCCCTGCAGCTTCTGCGAATACGGTTGCTGTTCCCGCAGGAATAACAGCGGAGCAGGCGGTACAGAATGCATATGCACTGTATGTTCAAAATGGTCTGACATCAGAGGCGGCAATGAACAGGATACAGACGGTCCTGACTAAGCTTACCGCTCAGCCTTCCGAATATCTGAGAATCGTTCAGGAGGATCTTGCTCTTCTGAATCAGTCTGGTACTGGCAGTACAGCTTCTGCCGAGCAGCTGGTTCAACAGATGTACGCAGCGTTGGTGGCGCAGGGAATGAGTTCTGACCAGGCTCTGGCTCAGGTTCAGGCCAATTTACCGGCAATTATGGCACAGGCCGGACGATAATATCGTTTCCAGTCAGCTGCTCATGATTCCCCACTGATTCTGTACTCGGCATTTTATAACATAATCTCTGCGAGGCAGGCGTGATATTCATTGCATCACGCCTGCCTCACCTTTTTCCCCCGGAAACATCAATATCTGTATCAAATCCGGCAACAGCCGAATCGCAATTAGCCACATCCTTCTTTATGATAATGACCTGGATTGATCCCCATCCGTTTGCGAAAAGCAGCTGCGAAGCGGCTTGCATTGCTGAAGCCGCACAGCTCCGCGACCTGGCTGATGGAGTAGCGACCGCTGCGAATCAGGGGAAGGCTCTGCGTGACCCTGTATTCCTGCAGATACTCCGTGATGGATTTCCCTGTCATCCTGCGAAAGCTCCGGCAGCAGGCCTCTCTTGAAAGATGCGTCAGGTCTGCAAGCTCCTGAAGAGAAACAACGGAATCATAATGCTGATGAAGATAATCCAGCGTAAGCTGCAGGCGTTCAAGCTCCGCAGAGCTTGCGGGCACAGACTGCAGTCTCTTATTTGCCGGATTTCTATATGCTTCCGGCAGAAGAGCAGCGAGAATTTCACAGAGAAGTCCCTTGATCCGAAGCTCGTGGCAGAGAGGCTTTTCCGTGTAGAGCCGGTCGATCTCATCCAGCATTTGAAGAAGCCGCCTGGACTCCGCTCCGATCCCGTTCGATTCGGTTCCGTCCGCTTCACCCCCATCGATCCGGATGCAGGGACCGGCACTGCCCTCCAGAAACGGGCGCATGCACTTGCGCTCCACATCGCCGCCGATTTCTCCGCTGATGAATTCCGGCGCAGCGATGATGCTGCTGTACAGAACACTCTCTCCCGTCAGAGAATGACAGCTGTGCGGGACATTGCTCCCGATCAGAATAGCCGATCCCGCAGGAATCGTATAGCTTTCCTGATAAATCTGACAGACCGCAGTTCCCTTTCGCGGAAGACAGAATTCAATTTCATTATGCCAGTGGATAGGGACATTTCTTCCCTCGAACATCCACAGATCGTCGTGATTGACCGTGACCGGAAAGGTCTCCGTGCCATGCGCGGAAAGCTCGCGGTTATGATCGTCCACATATATTTTCTTTGTTCCCATGACTGCCTCTTCTGCAACGAGCCAAAACGCCCTCCTCTGCAGCTTGCCGGTAGCCATGTAAAGCATGAAAGGAGCGCCGCACGATGGCCACACAGAACAATATGGATCTCACACAGGGAAAGCCTTTTTCCGTCCTTCTGAAATTTGCCATTCCTGTCATTCTCGGAAATCTGTTCCAGCTGTTTTACACGCTGGCAGACTCCGTTATTGTCGGTAAAACAATGGGAGCCGGGGCTCTCGCCGCCGTCGGCTCCACCAGCATCATCATATACTTCATCTTCTGCTTCATCAACGGATTCACCGGCGGCTTCGGAATCTGCCTCGGTCAGCGTTTCGGTGCCCGCGATCAGAAGGGCATGACAAAAAGCATCGCCGTGTCTGCCGTCCTGTGCGTGCTCTTTACCATCCTTCTGACTGCGGTCTGCTGCCTGCTCGCACATCCGATTCTTTGCTGGATGCAGATTCCGGCGGACATCTATGACGATGCCTATACCTACATGTTTATCGTCCTTGCCGGCACCGGAGCAACCATCTACTACAACATGATTTCCAACATGCTCCGCGCTCTGGGAGACAGCAAAACACCGCTGTATTTTCTTGTTTTCTCTTCTCTTCTGAATATTGTTCTGGATGTGGTTTTCATTCTTCCCCTGCAGATGGGCGTAGCCGGCGCGGCACTTGCTACCATTCTGGCGCAGCTTCTCTCTGCCGTCCTCAGCAATGTGGTCGGATGGAAGAAATTTTCCATTCTGCACCTGCGTAAGGAGGATTTTCGCGATCTGAAGGATCCCGCCATCAAACATCTGCAGGTGGGCTTTCCCATGGGCTTTCAGATGTCCGTCATGTGCATCGGACAGCTTGCCATGCAGGCAGTCGTCAATTCCATGGGAACTGCTGCCGTTGCCGGATACACCGCGGCCACCAAGGCAGATCAGCTCTCGGTTCTTGTCAACAATGCCATGATGACCGCCATCTCAAATTATGTAGCGCAGAACTACGGTGCCGGGCTGCCGCAGCGAATCCAAAAGGGCGTACGAGCCTGCCTGATTCAGCTCGAGGTTATGAATCTTCTGATGTGCATCGGTCTTCTCCTTCTTCGCCATCCGATTGTCCGGCTGTTTCTGGATTCCCCGTCCGCAGAAATCTACGCCTACTCCGACGGATATCTGTGGGGCGTTGCGCCCTTCTACTTCATTCTCGGGCTGCTCGCCGTTTACCGGACCGCCATTCAGAGCATGCAGAACAGCTGGGCTCCGTTTTCCGCCTGCATGATTGAGCTGATCATGCGGCTCGTTGCAACGCTGATTCTGCCTTCCTTCATCGGCTATACTGCCGTCTGTATCGCAAGTCCGCTTGCCTGGGCAGGAGCCTGCATTCTTCTGATTCCCGTGTATTATCACATGATGCGAAAGGGAAACACGATGCGTCAGCTCCAGGCCTGAATGAGCTTCTGCGTGCCCTCCCGGATTTCTTCCTCCGTCAGGGCCGCATAGCCAAGGAGGATAGAAGGAGAGGCCTGACGCCGGGAGGATGGATTTTCCGGAAGATTCTGCTCGGACAGCGGATAGACAATCACTCCATGAGCTCTTGCTGCATCCGCCAGCTTTTGCTCGATCTCGTCTTGTCCGATCTTTTCCTGTCCTCCCGCGGCATCCAGACAGGCATCCGAATTCTTCAGATGAAGCACCAGATGAAGTCCTGCTCCCTGCCCGCGGATATCAAATTTCCCTTCCAGCGGTTTCAGGAGCTCCAGCATCCGGTCGTGCTTGCTCCGGTAATGATTTCTCATCCGGTTGAGATACCGTTCAAAATATCCCTTCTGAATAAATTCATTCAGTATCGCCTGATCCAGCCGCGGAACGGTGCAGGAAAGAAAACCGGCCTTTTCATGAAATGCCGGCAGCAGATCCTTCGGCAGAATCAGATAGCTGACACGGATCGCCGGTGCAATCGATTTGGAGAAGGTTCCCAGATAAATCACCTTTCCTCCCGCATCCATCGATTGCAGAGACGGAACAGGACGTCCTCTGTACTTAAACTCCGAATCGTAATCATCCTCGATAAGATAGCGTCCCGCTTTCTCTGCCGCCCAGGAAAGGAGCTCCGCCCTTCGCGGATATGGCATCACCACGCCGGTCGGAAACTGTCTGGCCGGCATGAGATAAGCGAACTGACAGTCGGATTCTTCCAGCGCATCCGCACGCATGCCGCTCTCATCATCGGCAATCGGTTCAATGGAAAATCCCATCGATCTCATCACATCTGCCGCCCGAAGATACGTCGGGGATTCCATTCCGATCCGCACACCATTCTGAACATCTGAATGGAAAGAAGCCTTTCCCAGCAAAATTCCGAGCACCATCAGAAGATAGTCATTTCCTGCTCCGATGACAATCTGCTCCGGATCACAGTGACAGCCTCTCGAAAGATGCAGGTAGTGTGCAATGGTTGTTCGAAGCTCCGGATCTCCCTGCGGGTCTCCCCGTCGGAACAAATCCGCCCGATCCCCGGTCAGAATTCCTCGCAGAATCCTTCTCCAGGTTGCATAGGGAAACATGGACATATCAATCGTACGCGGCGAAAAGTCGATTTCTGTCTTCCGCTCTGGGTTTTCCTGTAAAACAGGGCAGCTTCTTTGTGTTTGACTATTTCGGTCAATATTAATTTCCGCCGATTCTCTGCTCTCTTCCGTCAGGCTTGGTATGTTCTGCGTCTCACAGACATAGGCTCCGCTCCCCCGCCGGATCACAAGATAGCCCTCTTCCTCCAGCTGCTCATAGGCAAGCTCCACCGTTGTCCTTGCAATCTTCAGGCTGGCGGCAAGCTGCCTGGTTGAGGGAAGGCGTTCCCCGGCAAGAAGCTTTCCCGAGCGGATCTCCCCCCGGATGTATTCATAAATCTGTTCATACAGATGCCTGCCGTTTCCAGGCAGCAGTTCCATGTTCAGCTCCATGCTGTCTCCTGATTTTTATATGCTCCCCTGCTCCGGGAAATATCCCATGCCGGATTCCCCCATTCAGAGAATGATCTTATGTGTGTTCCCTTCCTTCGGGAAAGATTCTATGCACGATCCCGGATCCCAAGAATCATCCGGGCAATTCCGCATACCGCTGCAAAGAGTACCCCTGCAACAGGCCAGAGTACCCAGGTTTTCTCCCACTCCATGGTTTTAAAACTCCATGCAAGATACATCGCAGTTGCAAGCAGCCAGTAAACACCGGAAAAGGTATCCAGCTTCTTCCTGGTCAGCTTCTCCCTCTTTGAGAATTCTCCCTCCTGAAGAAGTGTATCATAGCTGTCTTTCACCATTCCCACACGAATCAGGCTGTTCACTCCCAGTGCAATCAGCACCAGAAGCACCGACACGCAGGCCGCACAGATGTCATCCGGGAAATCCAATGCACCGGCAGCCAAAAGCGGAATCACAGAAAGAATGCAGAGGACAACGCCGATTGCCGTACCGATCGTATATTTTTCCTCGTAAACGCCTCTTCTCTCCTTCACCATACCGGTCACGCCATACTCCGTTTCAAAAGGCTCCTTCTCCAGCTGCTCCAGATGGCGCATTTTCATTCCACTGATGATAAAGATGAAAACGGCTGCGGCAATGAATACCAGTAAAACCATGCATCCAATTCCTGCCGCCAGATTCTCCGCTAAGGGAAGCCTTCGACTCTCCGAAAAAGCATTGAGAAGAATGAGCAGAACCGGGCTGAGAATGCATAACGCAGTTGCATTTGCAATCAGCGGTGCAAATTTCTCCTTGACCGCCAGAAATTCATTGGCTTCTTCCATTGTCACCCGGTGCAGCATCTGTTCCGACTCGCTTAAGCCCTCATAACCGGTCCCCCGCATCTCCGGCTCCATCTCGTCCTTCAGAAGATAATCCGTACTGACCCCGAACAGCTCTGCCAGCTGAATCACCTTCTGAAGATCCGGAACCGATCCTGCACTTTCCCACTTGGAAACCGCCTGTCTTGATACCCCAAGCCGCTCTGCGAGCTCCTCCTGAGACCAACCGTTCTTTTTTCTTTCTTCTGCAATCTTATCCGCCAGAATCATCTCTCTGCTCCCTTCTCTCCGATTCATGAGTTTTCCCTTTGTGATAACTCAATCTTATCCTTTTTGGCCGTAGCAGTCTGCCATGCAAGGCTGTCAATTGGTCAAACAAAGGTTGCATTTGTGTAAAAAACGAGTAGAAGCTGATCGGGATGCCTCCACGATCAGCATTTGCATCCGTAAAAAACAAAATAACTGACCCAGGATGCATTAGTCTGATATAACTGCATCCCCAAAAAGCAAAATAGCTGACCTGGGATGCATTAGCTGCATATAACTGCATCCCTGAAAAACAAAATAGCTGATTCAGGATGCATTAGTCGGATATAACTGCATCCCTAAAAAGCAAAATAGTTGATTCAGGATGCATTAGTCGCATATAACTTCATCCCTAAAAAGCAAAATAACTGACCCGGGATGCATTAGCTGCATATAACCGTATTCACCAGCCCCCGCGCCCCGTCAAAGCTCCGAAAGCGCCCGAAAAGACGCCGAAAACTCCAGGAAACTCAGGAGACGCAGACATCTGAGTTTCAAAAAAACCTCTTTGCAGCGCATTGTGCAAAGAGGTTTTCTGATTTGTCGAATCTGTCGATCCAGCCCATTTTCTGGCAGCTTGATTATCCGTTTTTCGGAAGCTTGAACGAGCTCTTCAGCGAAACGATCCGGTTGAACACCGGTGCTCCTTCCTTCGAGTCCTTGGCATCTGCGCAGAAGAAGCCGTTCCGGACGAACTGGAACCGATCATATGCCTTCGCATCCTTCAGTGCACTTTCGCACCACGCCTGTACTGTGGTCAGGCTGTTCGGATTCAGGTTCAGTGATCCGTCCTCGTTATATACGCCCTTCTCCTCGTCGATGATATTCTCATACAGACGAACCGGCAGCTGAACCGCATCCTGTGCGTTCACCCAATGAATGGTTCCCTTGACCTTACGTCCCTCAAAGCCGCTTCCGGACTTCGTCTCCGGGTCATAGGTGCAGTGAACCACCGTCACATTGCCGGCATCATCCGTCTCGTAGGATACACACTTAACGAAGTATGCATACATCAGACGCACTTCGTTGCCGGGATACAGTCTCTTGTACTTCGGAACAGGCTCTGCCATGAAATCCTCGCGCTCGATCCAAAGCTCACGCGAGAAGGTGACGGTACGGCTCCCGAGTGCCTCATTTTCCAGATTGTTCGGTGCCGTGAGCTCCTCACTCTGTCCTTCCGGATAGTTGTCGATCACAAGCTTTAACGGATCCAGAACCGCCAGCATACGGCTGCAGGAGGGCTTCAGGTCCTCACGGATGCAGTACTCCAGTGCCGCATAATCATTGACGGCCTGGCTCTTTGAAACGCCTGCCATATCCACAAACTTCTTGATGGAGGACGGCGTATATCCGCGGCGGCGAAGTCCGGAAATGGAAACCAGTCTCGGATCATCCCAGCCATCCACGATGCCCTGCTCCACAAGCTTCTTGATGTAACGCTTACCGGTCACGACATTCTTCAGATAAAGCTTTGCAAACTCAATCTGACGGGGAGGCTGCGGGAACTCCGCTTCCTTCACCACCCAGTCATACAGCGGGCGATGATCCTCAAACTCCAGCGTGCAGATCGAATGTGTAATGCCTTCGATCGCATCCTCAATCGGGTGAGCAAAGTCGTACATCGGATAAATGCACCACTTGTCTCCGGTATTCTGATGCGTCAGATGTGCCACACGGTAGATGATCGGATCCCGCATGTTGATGTTGGACGATGCCATATCAATCTTTGCGCGAAGCGTCTTCTCGCCGTCTGCAAACTTTCCTTCCTTCATCTCCGTAAAGAGCTTCAGGTTCTCCTCCACGGAGCGTTCCCGCATCGGATCGTTCTTTCCGGGCTCTGTGAGCGTTCCGCGATACTCGCGCATTTCATCCGCCGTAAGGTCAGACACATAGGCCTTTCCCTTGCGAATCAGCTTCCGCGCGATCTCATACATTTCGTCGAAATAGTTGCTGGCGAAGAAGAGACGATCCTCATAATCCGCTCCCAGCCACTGTACGTCTTCCTTGATCGACTCCACGAACTCAGACTTCTCCTTCGTCGGGTTCGTATCATCAAAGCGAAGATTGAACTTGCCGCCGTATTCCTTCGCAAGGCCATAGTTCAGAAGAATACTCTTTGCATGACCAATGTGAAGATAGCCGTTCGGCTCCGGCGGGAAACGGGTCTGAACATGATCATACCGTCCCTCCGCCAGATCCTTATCAATCTCCAGCTCAATAAAATTCTTATTCTCTCCGTTGAGGGCATCCACCTTTACGGTTCCGTCCTCGGAGCGCTTCATTTCATCCGTGCTCATATGTCATTATCCTTGCAGCATAATATTGGGGTGTCCGGAGAATTATTTCTCGTTCACGCTGTAGTTCGGAGCTTCCTTCGTGATCTGAATGTCATGAGGATGGTTCTCACGAAGCGATGCATTCGAAATCTTGACAAAGCGCCCATTCTCCTGTAGCTCCTTGATGGTGTGGGAGCCGGTCAGACCCATACCGGAACGAATGCCGCCCATCAGCTGGAATACCGTATCCTCGATGAGGCCCTTGTATGCGACGCGTCCCTCAACTCCTTCCGGCACAAGCTTCTTCGCGTTCTCCTGGAAATAACGATCCTTGGAGCCATTCTCCATTGCAGAGATGGAGCCCATGCCGCGGTATACCTTGTAGGTTCTTCCCTGGAAGAGCTCGGTAGCTCCCGGAGACTCCTCGCAGCCTGCGAAGATGGAGCCCATCATGCAGACATTGCCGCCTGCTGCCAGAGCCTTGACCATATCTCCGGAGTATTTGATACCGCCGTCGGCGATAACCGGAATGCCGGATTCCTTTGCAACTGCATAGGCATCCATGATTGCGGTAATCTGCGGAACGCCGCAGCCGGTAACGACACGGGTCGTGCAGATGGAGCCGGGTCCGATACCAACCTTGACAGCGTCAGCTCCGGCCTTGATGAGGTCGGCTGCGCCTTCGCCGGTTGCAATGTTTCCTGCGATGACATCCAGATCCGGATATGCATCCTTGATCATGCGGAGGCAGCGCAGAACGTTCTCGGAATGACCATGGGAGGAATCCAGAACGATGCAGTCAACCTTGGCATTGACCAGAGCTTCCACACGATCCAGAACGTTTGCAGTGATGCCGACGGCTGCGCCGCACAGAAGACGTCCCATGGAGTCCTTTGCGGAAAGCGGATACTTAATGGTCTTCTCGATATCTTTGATGGTGATCAGACCAACAAGATTGTAATCGTCATCAACGATCGGAAGCTTCTCCTTCTTGGAGGCAGCCAGAATCTTCTTCGCCTCCTCCAGCGTTGTGCCGGCACGTCCGGTTACCAGATTCTCAGAGGTCATAACCTCGCTGATCTTCTTGGTGTAGTCCGTCTCGAACTTCAGATCACGGTTTGTGATGATGCCGACCAGCTTCTTGCCCTCGGTAATCGGAACACCGCTGATCCGGAACTTCCGCATCAGATCCTCTGCATCCGCAAGAGTATGCTCAGCAGACAGATAGAAGGGATCCGTAATGACGCCGTTCTCCGAACGTTTTACCTTGTCTACCTGATCCGCCTGATCCTTGATCGACATATTCTTGTGAATGATACCGATACCGCCCTGTCTTGCCATTGCAATTGCCATACGGTCCTCGGTAACGGTATCCATTCCCGCGCTCATCATGGGAATGTTCAGTTTGATCTTCTTCGTCAGGTTGGTGCTGACATCAACCTGATTCGGCACAACGGTCGAATACGAAGGAACCAACAGAACATCATCAAAAGTAATTGCTTCTCCGATAATTCTAGCCATACATCCTCCTCATATCATCCTTGGCTGCTAACACATTGCTCTTGTCAAACACTTGTTCCGGCATCGTTCTTCGCCGGATAAGATACAAGAAACAGGACACGAACCTTTCAGCCCGTATCCTGTTCCATTACCTTCTTTCCTTACTCAGTCGGCGAAGACCTTTCTCGGCGCAAACATCCGGATGGCGCCCAGCATCTTCTCTCCATCCGATCCTGAAATATCCAGAATCAGCTTCTGGCTTCCTTCCAGATAGCAGTAATAGGTGGTTGCCGCCTTCTCACTGTCACGGGTAGAAAAATCCATTTCCTTCAGCCCCTGACGGTTCCGATAGCTGTCCAGCCGGTGAGAATTCATGGGTGCCAGAATCTCCAGCTTATCCAGATCATACTGACCGACGGCCTTTCTTTTCTCCTTGTTCAGAATCTTCGCAACGCGAAGCTCCCGATCCACCAGCGAATATTCGTAATCCACATTGCTGTTCAGATTTGCCAGATATGCACCGATGACCGCTGCAACACCAAGAACAATCGGAACCAATGCCCAGAGACCGAGAATTCCCATCAGACTAAGGCCGCCAAGCAGCAGCAGAACTGCCAGAATTACGCAGACAACCTTTGCCACTCCGATCAGCGGGTTCTTCTTACAATTGACAACGACTTCAATAATACCAAGTTCCATGCGACAACTCCTGTCCTTGTTTCAAAGAGAATTTAAGTTATCTTATTACTTTTCAAACAAATATTCAAGGAATTGCTGACACGTTTCCGGATGCTTCGTGCTCGCCACGATTCCGAAGATGCATACCGTGTCCGGATAGTTCTCATTTTTCAGAATATAAGGCGCATCCGTGCAGATGATCCCGACAGGAACCGGGTCCTCCATCTCTGCGGGATCGGGATTTACGAAGTTCTTCTGATCCTCAAAGGCCCGTGCTGCCGTCTCTGCATCAGCCGCATCCTCATTTGCGGCCGTCGCTGCCGCCTCCTTCTCCTCCTGCGCGTTCTGCATCTCCAGTGCCTTTGTGCGATCTATATAGTAGAAGCGGTCCTCATACTTCTCCAGTGCATCGGCATCCAGAACCTCCCGAAGATCCTTGAATTCCCCGTTGTATGCATAATAGTCAAAATACCATGCGTCCATCACAGCCGTATCAATCTGTCCCGCTGCCGTCTCTGCCATGATCTTCTGAACGGAATAGATGTCATAGTCCGAGGTCGAATTCCCGCCGGGAGTCAGCATCTCCGAAAGATCTGCGAAGACATCCGATTCCTTTGCGTCGATTCCCGCGTACTCCATGAAATCCGCGCTCAGCTCCTCCAACTGCATCTCCGGTACACGCGCATTCAGGAACAACGTTCCGAACACATACGGCCGGTAGGTCACGTAATGATAAATCAGAGAGATCACAATTGCACCCACGCACAGCACCGCCAGGGTCGGAATCTTCTCATACTCCCAGAACCACGCCAGATGCGCCTTGACTCCCTTTCCCTTCAGTTTCTTTCTCTGTTCCCGGATCTCATCATTAATTGCCATAATAAAAACACCCTTCCCTGTGTAATCCTGTCCGCCTGCTTACTGCGGAACAGTAAACATCATATAGGAAAATAAGGAAAGGGTGTTAGTGAAAATTGTATAAAACGCTCTGCCAGGAGCCGCAAGCCCCGGCAGAAGAGAACGGCAGCAGATATATTACAGCTGCGTCTCCACGAAGATCGAATAGATTGCACGGATTGCCTTCTCATAATCGGAATTCTCTACGCCGATGATGATATTCAGCTCCGATGAGCCCTGATCGATCATGCGCACGTTGACATGTGCATGTGCAAGCGCCGAAAAGATTCTTCCGGAGGTTCCGCGCTGCGCCTTCATGCCGCGGCCCACAACGGCAATCAGTGCAAGATCCGCCTCAATTTCGATGGAATCCGGGTCGGCAAGGCGGTGGATGTCCGCAACCACCTGCTGCTCCTTGTGCATGAACTCGCTCTCGTGCACGACAACCGTCATCGTGTCGATTCCGGAGGGCATGTGCTCGATACAGATTCCGTGATCCTCAAAGGCCTGCAGTACCTTGCGGCAGAAGCCGACCTCAGTGTTCATCATATCCTTGGAAATCAGCACGGCGCAAAAATCCTTCTTGCCGGCAACTCCCGTGATGGTATAGCCGGATTTCTGGCAGGTGCTCTCCACAATCCAGGTGCCGTCATCCTCCGGCTTGTTCGTATTCTTGATGTTGATCGGAATGCCCTCGTGACGCACCGGGAAGATGGCATCCTCATGCAGAACGCCCGCACCCATGTAGGAAAGCTCGCGAAGCTCCTTATAGGTAATGGTGCGGATCGCCGCCGGCGTATCCACAACTCTCGGATCTGCCACAAGAAATCCGGACACATCCGTCCAGTTCTCGTAGACGCCGACGTGGCAGGCCCCCGCAACAATGGAGCCTGTGATGTCCGAGCCTCCGCGGGAGAAGGTCTTTACCTTTCCGTCAAAGCCACAGCCATAGAAGCCTGGAATCACCGCATTTTTCAAGCCAGAGAGCTTTTCTGCGGTCTTTTTCTGCGTTTTGCTCTCATCAAGTTGACCATCCTGGTCAAAAAAGATGATCTCCGCCGCATCCACAAAGGTGAAGCCGAGATACTTCGCCATCACGTGCCCGTTCAGATATTCTCCGCGGGATGCCGTGTAGTCGCGATTCGGCTCCTTCTTGAGGTTCTCCTCGATGGCGCGGAATTCATCCTCAAGGGAATACTTCAGACCAAGGCCCTGAATGATCTCATTGTAGCGGGACTGAATCTCGCGGAAGGGATCTGTGAAATTCTTCCCCTCTGCCGCAAGATCATAGCAGCGGTACAGGAGATCCGTAACCTTCGTATCACCGGAGAAGCGCTTTCCGGGTGCGGAAGGAACGACATAAATTCTGCTCGGATCCGCATGGACAATGGCACCCACCTTCTGAAACTGCTTCGCATCCGCAAGGGAGCTTCCGCCGAATTTGACAACCTTTTTCATACCTTCCTCCACTGCAGCTTACAGCACACGAATGCTCTTCTTGTAAGACGGAAGCTGCGCCGCCTTCTCTTCAAACTCTGCCTCACTGATCAGAGGAGTTACAAATGCGAACTCATCCGGAAGCTTCTCATTGACGACGATCTGAATCTCATTGCCGAACAGTCCGGTTGCCTTCACAAGGTCCTTCTTCTCAATCCGGACAAAGTAACGATCCTTCCACTCCATCGGATCTTCCAGATCCGCATCCTGATTGGTCAGACCGATGTTGATATTGTTGCCGATGCTGCGGACACATTCCACCACATCCGAGACAACCGCACTCGCTGTCGGAAGCTTTCCTGCGCCGCTTCCGTAGAACATCAGATCCCCGACCATGTTGCCGTGCACCAGAATGCCGTTGTATACGTCGCTCACGCCGTACAGCGGGTGATCCACGGATACCAGATACGGTGCGGTGCGGACATAAACCTTTCCGGTTTCCGGATTGTGGCGGCAGACGCCAAGGAGCTTGATTGCGCCGTGAAGCTGCTTCGCATAACCGAAATCATCGGTATCAATCTTCGTAATGCCCTCACAGGGAACCTGCGAGAACTTGACGTTTCCTCCGGTAACAAGGGAAGCCAGAATCGCAATCTTGCGGCAGGGATCGTAGCCCTCAATATCCGCCTCCGGATTCTTCTCCGCATAGCCGTTGTCCTGTGCCTGCTTCAGAGCGACCTCAAACGGAAGTCCTTCCTTCTCCATCTTGGTAAGAATGTAGTTCGTCGTTCCGTTCAGGATGCCCATGATAGAGGTAATGAACTCCTGTGAGAAGGAGGTGCGAAGCGGCCGGAGAATCGGAATTCCTCCGCCGACGCTTGCCTCGAACAGATAGCTGCAGTTATGCTCCTTCGCTGTCACGGCAAGAATGCCGCCAAGTGCATCCACAAGCTCCTTGTTGGACGTGCAGACACTGATTCCCTTTTCCAGAGCCTTTTTCGAAAAAGTAAAGGCAGGCTCCTTTCCTCCCATGGTCTCACAGATCACACGGATCTCCGGATCATTCAGGATGATGTCAAAATCATGCACTACGCGATCTGCATACGGCGAATCCGGAAAATCTCTGAGATCCAGAATGTACTTTACATGGATGCCCTCCGGAAAATCACGGCGGATCTCCTCCTGGTTCTGATCAATGACCTCGGCAACGCCGCTTCCCACCGTGCCAAATCCGAGTATTGCAATTTCAACCATACTGTCCTCCCTTGCCGCAGCCTCTCTGCGCGCTTTATTTTCCCGGCAGCTATGCTCCGGTTGCCCGAATCTTCCGGATGCCGGAGAGCTGCTCCAGATTTTCCAGAAGTCCGCTGACATTCTCACTGCTCTTTAATACCTGCATGCTGATGCTGACGGAAGCCATCCCTCCAATCGGAATGGACTGGTGGATCGTCAGAATGTTCGCCCCGAAATCTGCGATTTCCCTCAGAATATCGGAAAGGATTCCTGTCTCATCGCTGATCTCCATCGAAAGCGTCAGGGTCATGCCTGCCATGCTGCTGTGAAATTCCTCGATGTCATTCTTAAATTTGTAATAGGAGCTTCGGCTGATCCCGACCCGATCCACTGCCTCCTGAATGGTCTTCACCTTCCCGGCAGACAAAAGCCGGTTGACCTCGACCACCTTCAGCAATGTTTCCGGAACCGCCCGCTTCCGAACCAGATAGAAATCAGAATTCATTGTTCTTCTCCCGCGGACATTTGTGCGCCAACGTTGGATATCCTATCACTCGTCCCGAAGGATTGCAAGCCGTCTCCTTTACTTTATTTCGTTAAAATGTTAAAATTTCAGCGTGTTGCAGTACCGGTCCTGTTTTTTCCTGGAAAATACGTAAATTCTGCCGGAATACAGCACCGTCTGCAAAGCGTTAAAATTCCCGCAGACTTTTGACAAATGCAATACCGGGGGTACAATATCATGAACAAGAAAATACACACAGAAGCTGTTGACCAGCTTTTCGAAGCAATTCTTGCGCTGAAGAACAAGGACGAGTGCTATGACTTTTTTGAGGATCTTTGCACGGTCAATGAGATCCTTTCCCTTTCCCAGCGCTTTGAGGTTGCTGCCATGCTGCGCGAGCATGAAACCTATCTGAAGATTGCCGAGCAGACAGGCGCCTCCACCGCCACCATCAGCCGCGTCAACCGCTCCTTAAATTATGGGAATGACGGCTATGAAATGGTTATGGAACGCATCCGGAAAAACAAAACAGAAGGCACAGACGAGGCAGCCGGCTCTTCGGAGACCTGACAGCCCGCTTTTGCAATATCTCAGGCTTTTCTTCATTGGAGTACTGCTGTATCTTGCGGCAGTACTTCCTTTTATTCTCTATCGCGGCGGTATTTTTTTCTATTACGGCGATTACAACGTTCAGCAGGTTCCCTTCTATATTCTGGCGCACCGCGCCGTTCGAAGCGGTAATTTCTTCTGGAACTTTCATCTCGATCTCGGCTCATCCATGGGCGGGAGCTTCGCATTTTACCTGTGGGGCAGCCCGTTCTTCTGGTTCTCCTGTCTCTTTCCGGAGAAGTGGATTCCTTATATGATGCCGTTTTTCATGTCGTTAAAATACGGTACTGCTCTCTGCACCTCCTTTGCATGGCTCCGCACGCAGACAAGGACCAGCCGGGGAGCACTTCTTGGTGCGTTTCTCTATGCATTTTCCGGTTTTCAGGCCTGCAACATTGTGTTCCAGCATTTCCATGAGGCAACCGCCTTTTTCCCCCTCTATCTTCTTGCACTGGATCATGCACACTCCGCAATCTCCCGCGCCGGGGACAAAAGTGCCGGGAAGAATCCCCTCTCTGTAAAAAAAGGCATCCTTGGCTTTGTTCTCATGACATCGGCGATGTCTGTCATCAACTACTTTTTCTTCTTCGGACAGGTCCTGTTCCTCTCCGTTTATTATCTGATCCGCTATGCTTCGAATCAGAAGGTGCGGCAGACGCTGAAGGAAATCCTGCAGCTCCTCCTTGCCGGAGTGCTGGGACTATGCCTTTCCGCATTCTTCCTCGTGCAGGTGCTGGATGTCATCTCCGGCAATACCAGGCTGGATGACTTCCTTCTCGGCTATGACATGGTGGCTTATTCCGAGCCGGCGACGCCTCTTGCCATTCTGAAGTCCTTCTTCATGCTTCCGGATCTTGTCGGGCGGGGATCCCTGTTTACAAGCGAGCAGATCCGCAACAGCTCCCTGTCGCTGTTTCTTCCGTGCTTTGCCGTCTCCGGCGCCATTGCGTATCTTCGTGCACACAGAAAAGGCTGGCAGAGGACCCTGCTCCTTACCTGTCTTGTCATCGCCTTTGTTCCGATTCTGAATGCCGCCTTTGCGCTGTTTAATTCCGAATACTATGCGCGCTGGTTCTATATGCCGATTCTCCTTCTCAGTCTCGTGACCGTCCGCGAGCTGGAGGATGCCGACTGCGGCAATCTCCTGTTCGGCGCCCGTATGGTGATTCTGGCCGACATCCTGTTTCTTCTCTGTGCCTTCCTTCCGACACGACCGTCTGAGGAGGCAGAGGGCGGCATCTCCTTCCTGCAGATCATGGAATACCCCGAGCTGTTTGTGACAGAGGCGGTTGTCACAGCCGTAATGCTTCCTCTCCTTCTTGTGATCGTAAACGGCATTGAATTTACCGGAAAGCGCCCCTCCTCCCGTGAACGGGCATGCTGCGGCCTTGTCACACGCACCGCACTCGCTTTGGTCATCCTCTGCTGCTTCCTGACGCAGGCAGGCGTTCTGCTGAACGGGAATACCATCATCGCCGGAAGCGGCGGAGAGAAATGGCGGACGCAGCTTCTGGAAAATCGTCCCGAAATTCCAGGCTACGGAAATGCCTCCTTTGAGCGTATCGAAGCCGACGGGACCTCCACCAACTACGAAATGGTCTGGGGCTACCCCACCATTCACTGCTTTGAAAGCACCGTTTCCTCCGGTATCTTCGCTTTCTATCAGGGAATCGGTCCGGGACGCACGGTAGATTCCAAGCTGAACTTCAGCCACATCGGAGCGCGTGCGATCCTCTCCTCTCATTACTACCTGGAGAACAAGCTCATCCGGGCCACGAAGAATTACACCAAGGAGGGCGGCCTCCTTGGCTATCAGAAGGTCGGCGAATCCGACGGTTATAACATCTATGAGAACCGGTATTTCATTCCTGTGGGTTTCACCTTCGACCGTTTCATGACGGAAGACACCTATGCGCTTTTACTTGACAGAGATAAAACAGCCGCAGACCGCACACTTGTCCGCGACCTGATTCTGGATGATGAGGCGGCAGCAAAATACGGAAGCCTTTTCTCCGGTCAGGATACCGACATCGACGAGGAATGCCTTTCTTCGAATTCCTATTACTCCGAGTGCCGGAAACGGGCTTCCACCGCCTGCACCTCCTTTACGACCTCAAAGAGCGGCTTTACCGCAGAAGCCACACTGGATCGGGAAAATCTTGTTTTCTTCTCCTTCCCCTTCGAAAAGGGCTGGAGTGCCCGGGTGGATGGAAAGGAGGCTGAAATCGTGAAGGCAGACTTCGGTCTGATGGCGGTCTGTGTGCCGGAAGGAACGCATACCATCACCTTCACCTACCTTCCGTACGGACTGCATGCAGGAATCCTTGTCAGCCTTGCCGCATTGATGATTCTTTTAGCATATTTCCTGCTTCCTTCACCTTTACTTTTCAGGTCCACTGTGTTAAGGTAAATTTCGTTATGAGAATTTTCACGATGAGGGTTTTCATAGCTGCATATTATTTATTTTCATTCAGCGGAGGTAGTTTAGAATGAACAAGGGTACTGTTAAGTGGTTCAACAACCAGAAGGGTTACGGCTTCATTTCCGATTCTGAGGGAAACGATGTATTCGTACATTATTCCGGACTGAACATGGAAGGCTTCAAGTCTCTCGACGAGGGCGAGGCTGTTGAGTACGATGTAATCCAGGGTCAGAAGGGACCGCAGGCCGTTAACGTAACCAAGCTCAACTAATTGAGAATTGAGTTATTCGGCAGATCACTAATAGATCAAGAACAGAATGCCTTTTTTATAGTGCAATATGTAAATGAGCTGATTAGTAGCAAAAGGGACATCCAATCGGATGTCCCTTTTGTTGTGCTGCTATTTTGTTCACCGTTGTTCACCGAACTTCCGCTGAGAGCTTCTCCGCCATTTCCTTCAGCTCCTGCAGCTTCAGGTTCCCTCCGAACAGATCCAGTGCGCTTCCAACCGTCACGTCCATCCGCCCGCCGGAGCTCGCTGCAATTTTCGAAAGATCCTCCAGTGCATGCACGCCGCCTGCATAGGTCACAGGGAAACGACTCTTCTTCTGCCAGCCCCCCAGAAGCTCTGCAAGGTCTTCCTCCACACCGGCACGTTTCCCTTCGACATCAGCAGCATGAATCAGAAACTCATCGCAGAATTCCGCAAGAAAATCCAGGGTTTCTTCAGAAATGACCAATCTGGTCAACTTCTGCCAGCGATCCGTTACAACCACATAGCTCCCGTTTTCCTGCTTCCTGCAGGAGAGGTCCAGCACCAGGTGCTTCTTTCCCACAGCCCGCACCATCTCATCCAGATGGTCACGGTCAAGCTCGCCGTCCCGAAACACATAGCTCGTCACAATGACATGCGAAGCTCCTGCCTCCAGAAAACGGTCTGCGGTCTCCGGAGTGATGCCGCCTCCCGCCTGCATGCCGTCCGGATACTCCTTCAGTGCGAGAAAAGCCTGCCGCAGATCCGCCTCATAGGCTTTCTTTTCCTTTACGGAATTCAGAAAAATGATATGGCCTCCCGGCAGCATCGCCCTGCGATAGATTGCCGCATAGACGTCCGCATCCTTTTGCGAAACAAAGTTCTCCCGAAGCGGATTTTCTCCGGAAAGTCTCTCCTTAAGAACGCTCTCCTTACCGAATTCATCCCGCAGAGAGCCTCCCACGATCTGTTTGACCTTGCCGTTATGAATATCGATACAAGGCCGTATTCTCATGCGAGGACATCCTGCATGTCATAGAAGCCGGCTTCTTTCCCCGCCAGGTATTTGGCTGCGGCAATGGCTCCCTTTGCGAAAATCGCACGGCTGTACGCAGTATGCGAGAAGGTGATGACCTCATCCTGACCGGCGAAGATCACATCGTGATCTCCCACAATGGTTCCCCCGCGGACAGAACTGATCCCGATCTCATTCTTCGGCCGCTTTTCTCTCCTGCCGCTCCGGTCATACACATAATCACATTTCTCATCCAGAGAATCGTTGACCGCATCCGCAAGTGCAAGTGCCGTTCCGCTCGGAGCATCCAGCTTCTGGTTGTGATGCTTCTCCACGATCTCGCAGTCAAAGCCTGCTGCCGCAAGCTTCGGAGCGCATTCCTTCAGAACATTCAGAAGAAGGTTGATTCCGATCGACATATTTGCAGACTTCAGAACCGCCACCTGTTCGGATGTCTTCTTAAGCTTCTCCATCTGCTCCCCGGAAAGGCCGGTTGTGCAGACTGCAGCCGGCACCTTATGCTCTGCGCACCAGTCAAGAAGCGCATCCACAGCCGCTGCATTGGAAAAATCGATGACGGCGTCCACATCCTCCTTCACGTCCTGAAGGCTTTGATAAACAGGGTATTCCGCGTACTGCTCTCCGCGGGCATCCACCCCGGCAACAATCTCTGCCGCCTCATCGTTTCCGGCAAGCTCCGTAATCATGCGTCCCATACGGCCGCAGCAGCCGTGAAGTAAAATTCTTACCATATACATCCTCTCTCTGCTGCAGTCTCCCGCAGCAGCTTCCGTTTATTGCAAAACTCCAAGCTTCTTCATCGCCTCAGCCATCTTTTCTGCCTTGGCAGGGGTCATTTCTGTCAGCGGCAGGCGAAGAGGACCTGCTGCAAAGCCCATCAGGCTCACGGCCTTCTTGACCGGAATCGGATTGACCTCCGAGAAGAGACACTCAAACAGCTCCTCTGTCTCAAGCTGAAGTGCTCTTGCCGCAGCAAGATCTCCCGCCTGAAAAGCCGCGCACAGATCATGCATCTTCTTCGGAGCCACGTTTGCAACGACGGAAATCACACCAAGACCTCCCATCGCCATGATCGGAACGGTCTGGTCGTCATTTCCGGAGTACAGATCGATTTTCCCATCTGTCAGCGTCATCAGCTTCACAATCTGGCTGAGATCGCCGCAGGCTTCCTTGATTCCGACGATATCCGGAACCTCCCGGACCAGTCTCGCCACCGTTTCCGGAAGCAGATTGACACCGGTTCTGGAAGGGACATTGTACATCAGCACCGGAATTCCCCTTCCGGCTTCGGCTACCGCGCGGAAATGCTGATACAAGCCTTCCTGCGTGCCCTTGTTGTAATAGGGGGTGATCACAAGCGCTGCATCCGCACCGTATCCGCGAATCGCCTCGGTCAGATTTGCTGCCGTCTTTGTGCAGTTGGAGCCGGTTCCTGCAATGACCGGAACTCTGTGCTTCACATAGTCCACGGCAAAGCGGCACACCTCCAGATGCTCCTCCTCGCTCATCGTTGCAGATTCGCCTGTGGATCCGCACACCACAATGGCATCGGTTCCGTTCTCAATCTGAAAATCAAGTAATTCCGCAAACGCATCGTAATTCACGGTCTGGTCTGCATCATTATGAAACGGCGTTACAATGGCAACGGCCGATCCGGTAAAAACTGACATATTCTCGTTCTCCTCTCACTTTCCTTCAAAACAGCAGAAGGGGCAATCTGTAATTTCCTGTATCTCATCCGCAAAGCGGCAGAGTCCGTCATCCATCCTTGTTCCCGTAAGAACGACATCGGTTTCCTCGCGATGCTCCAGGAGCTCACCCATCTCTTCAAACGTGATGATGCCGTTGTCAATCAGTCCCAGCACATCATCCATCACAAGAAGATCGCTTTCTCCGGTGTCCAGAACCTTCCGGGCATAATTCAACCCGTTCCGGATATTGGCTGCTTCTCTGCTGCGTTCTTCCTCACTCATTTCCGCCCACGGAATATCCGATTTCTCAAAGCGGAACAGCTTGATCTCGGGCTCGAGCTTCTTATTAAACTTGGAATCCGGCAAGCCTCTTCCCCGGAAGAACTGGATGATTACGGCATGACCGCCCCTGGATGCTCTCATCAGAGCAAGGCCAAGAGCTGCCGGCGTTTTCCCATGACCGGTTCCGACGAAAATTCTGACTCTGCCTCTTGCCATACGTCCACCTTCTCCTTTATTCGGTTCCTGTATGTCTTTTGGTTTCTGCTGTCTGTGCTTTCCGCAGTATCTCAGCTCCTTGCTGCCTCCAGGAGCTTCTGCTTCAGCTCGTTTTCAATCTGGGCAAGCTCGCCCTCTGCCGCGCGGCGCTTCTCCTTGCCCTCTGTCTGAATCTGCATGATCTCATCCATGGCGGCAATCAGCGTCTGATTGGTATTCTTCAGGGTCTCAATGTCCACAATGCCGCGTTCTGCTTCCTTTGCGGTCTCCACCGTCGCTGTCTTCAGTGCAGCCGCATTCTTCTGCAGAAGCTGGTTCGTCATGTCATTGACCTCGCGCTCTGCACGGGCTGCCTGGTTTGCGTGCTCCAGACCGATGGCAATCACCATCTGGTTCTTCCAGAGCGGGATGGTATTGACGATCGTCGACTGGATCTTCTCCGCCATGACCGTATCGGAATTCTGTACCATCCGAATTTCCGGTGCGGTCTGCATGGCAACCGTTCTGGTCAGCTCCAGATCATAGATCTTCTTCTCAAAGCGGTCACACTGCTCTGCGAGATCCTTCGCCCGCTGCGCATCCTCCGGAAGTCCCGACTCTGCAGCTTTTTTCTGAAGCTCTGTGAGCTCACCGTTTCGAACCTCCTCCAGCTTCAGCTTGCCGGCTGCAATGTACATCGTCAGCTCATGGAAATAGCTGAGATTCAGCTCGTACATTTTATCCATCAGGTCAGCATCCTTCATCAGCTGAACCTGATGCTTCTCCAGCTCATCACTGACCGTCTGCACATTGGCTTCCACCTTGGCATAGCGGGTCTTGAGCGCTTCCACCTTATTGGCCTTGCGCTTGAAGAAGGCAGCAAATCCCTTCTCATCCTCCGCAACGTCAAAGTCCTTCAGCTCGTTGACCAGTCCCGAAAGCATGTTTCCGACTTCGCCCATATCCTTGGTGCGGACGTTGTCAATTGCCTTCTGGGAGAAGTCTGCCAGCTTCTTCTGCGTTCCGACGCCGTAATTCAGAATGCCGCTGGTATTCGTCAGATCAATCTGCTTCACAAAGGCCTTGACCTGCTCCTTCTCCGCCGGTGTCAGAATTTCATCCGGATCCGGAATCTTCTTCTCCTTCTCAGCAGCCTCGGTCTGTGCCTGGATCTCTTGGATTTTCTCCTCCTGTGCCTGTTCCACAGGAGCTCCAAACTCCAGTGACGGTGCCTGCGGTGCTGCTGCAAAACTTCCGAATTCTTCGCTCATCGTTCCCTCCTCATGGTAAGCATCATTTCTTTTTCTTCTTATCGTTCTTGCGGGCAAGTGCAGCCAGCTGCTGCTTCATCCGCTTCTCTTCCGCTTTCTTGCTGTCCTTGTTCTTACTTCCGAATTTGCTCATTCTGCATTCCTCCGTTCGCTCTGTGACAAAAACGCCCGAAATTTCAATTTATTATACACTGCCTCCCGTTTTTTGCCTATGCAGTTCTTACGCACAGGAAATTCTGTGCTAGAATAGAGCTTAATTTTTTCGCGAATTCATTCGTGGCCCATTTCGCGATCCATACGCGATCCATATAAGAGGTATCTCTCCATGCATTCACATTTTTCCCACAAGGCTGCTTCCGGAGCAGCCTTTACTCTCTGCGTCAATTCTAATCGCCAGGAGTCTCTTCTCTTTTCTTCCGGAGATCTTCGCAGGCTGATCATTCCACTGATTTTCGAGCAGGCACTCGCCATGACCGTCGGTATGGCGGATACCGTCATGATTTCAGCAGTCGGTGAAGCAGCTGTCTCCGGCGTTTCTCTGGTCGACATGATCAACAATCTGGTCTTTGCTGTTTTCTCTGCACTGGCAACAGGGGGTGCGGTCGTCACCTCGCAGTACATCGGTGCAAAGCGCCCCAGGCAGGCCAGAGACTCTGCCGCGCAGCTTCTGATTACCGTATTAACGCTTGGTCTTTCTGTGATGCTTCTTACCATCGCCGTCAAGGAGCCGCTCCTTCACCTTTTCTTCGGCGGAATTGAGGAGGATGTCATGCAGAATGCTCTGATCTATTTCCTGATCTCTGCACTCTCCTTTCCATTCCTTGCTGTTTATAACGCCTGTGCCGCGCTGTTTCGCTCCATGGGAAATGCCGCCATTACGCTGAAAACCGCGGTGGTTGTCAACATTGTCAATGTCATCGGCAATGCGGTCGGTGTCTTCGCCCTGCATCTGGGAACGGCAGGTGTTGCGATCCCTTCCCTGATCTCCCGGGCACTCGGTGCGCTGATTCTCCTGCTGCTCCTTCGAAGACCCGGACAGGAAATCTACCTGAAGCACTTTCTGGTAAAGCCGAAATGGTCCGTCATCAGCAAAATTCTCTACATCGGAATCCCGAGCGGAACCGAGAACGGGATCTTCCAGCTCGGACGAATCCTCGTTGTCTCCATCATCGCCCTGTTCGGCACCTCCCAGATCGCTGCAAACGGCGTAGCCAACAGTCTGGACTCCGTCGGTGTCATCATCGGGCAGGCAACCAGCCTTGCCATGATCACGGTCATCGGGCAATGCGTTGGTGCAGGCTCGGAATGGCAGATCCGGTTTTATCTGAAGAAAATTCTTCTGATCACCTATCTGCCTTCGTTTGTTCTTGACAGCGCGCTCATTCTGTTCCTGAATCCGATTCTCTCCATCTTCGGGCTCTCTGCAGAAGCAACGGCGCTGACCTGGAAGCTCGTTGTCATTCACACGGGCTGCGGCATGCTTTTGTGGCCGCTCGCCTTTGTTTTCCCGAACATGCTGCGTGCCTGCAACGATGTCCGCTACACGATGATTGTTTCCATTGCTTCCATGTTCCTCTTCCGGATTGTGCTGTCCTACATTCTCGGCGTCAATTTCGGAATGGGCGCCATCGGCGTCTGGATCGCCATGATTGTCGACTGGATCTGCCGCATTGTCTTCTTCCTTCTTCGCTATCGCAGCGGAAAATGGAAAAAGCTTGCAGGCCTTCCCGCATAAAGTAATTCCGGGCAGAATAAAAGCCGGCCTGCGGATCTTCGGGAGCATATCCTTTGCTCCTTTGTGATCCGCAGGCCGGCCTTTTCATGCATAAATGAGGCCCTGCGTTTTACGCTCGTTCTGGTTCCCGCCTGTTACAGGTTTTCTGCTTCCGATGCAGGGACCTTCTCTCCCTGACTGTTCATCACATAGCTTTCCGTCAGTCCGTCCTGCGCCATCATGGTCTTCATGACATTAAGATCTGACGACAGATCCCAGGCCTGCTCCTGGAACATATTGTCCAGCAGCTTTCCGAAGGCATCGTTGATCATATCCATAGAGGCCTCGATCTGACGCTTGGTCTCCCGGATATTCTCTCCCGCCTCCGGCTGTTCATTCAGATCCGCATACGCACGGAGAAGCTTCGTTGTAGTCGGGAGGTAATAATTCATGAGCTTGCGAAGATCCTTAGTCTTGGCCGGGTTCTTCTTCACCTCAGTAAAAATTCTCTGCATGATGTCTTCCAGCTGGTAAAGCTTATCCGACATCACCTCCGTATCCGGAATCCGGTCATTGATCGCACGGATCTGGATAATGTAGCTCTGCCCTTCCCTCAGAAGAGAGGCCTGGTCCTCGCTGAGATTTCCCTGTGCGCCTGCAGCAGCCTTTCCGGCAGCTCCCAGATGCGCCATTGCCTCTGCTTCCGCAGTCTTCTTCTCGGCGCTCTCCCAGCTTTGGGCCTGTCCCTGCGGCGCTGCGCCATTTTGAAGATTGCGGATACGCTCCGCCTCTTCCCGCGCCTTTCTGGATTTCTCGGCATTTGCATACTGCTTGTACATGCGGTCCGTGAGAATGACCGTGGTCTTGCTGCGATCCAGCACCGCATAAGGAAGATAACCTGCCGCACGCATCTTCACAATATCGTCGCGAACCTGCTCCTCCGAAACACCGGCCTTCAGTGCAAGCTCCGCCACCGGGAAGAATTCCTGATCTGTCCCGATCAGTTCCCCGTACTGATAGTAACGGGCCACGAGCTGCTGCTGTTTCTTACCGTTTCTTGCAAGAACCGCAAAGCCGGCAGTGATAGCAGCGGAAAGCAATGCAAAGACAATCGCCAGAGCCACCGCAGCTCCATCCCCCGTAAGCCCAAGCAAAACTGCTGAAAGCAGCCAGATTGCCGCGCCGGAGCCCTGCATAACGGCAAGCACGATGCCGGCAATCTTCTTCCCGACACCCGCATTGCGGTTCGGCTTTCTCTGAAGAAAATAATTTCTTCCTTTCGGACCTCCGGAGGCCGTTCCCTGAGACATCGAATCCGCAAATTTTCTTGCGCCCTGCGCGACCTCCTGCCCGAACTGGTCCGTCACCTGCGTGACATGCTCCTTAATGGACCCGCTCAGATGAGAATAATCGCCGGATTCCACCGCCTGCGAAACATCCCGCATGATGTCGCTGCCGGCTTTGAAAAGATCATCCATTTCCATTGCAAATCTCCGTTACATCCTCTCCGGTGCAGAGAACCCAAGTACATCAATGCAGGTTTCGAGAATATCTCTTGTCAGCTTCAAAAGTGCAATCCAGCCCTCCTTCTTCGCTGCATCCTCCTCGGCCAGAATTCTGGTTCCGTGGTAGAAGCTGTTGAAGTCATTCGAGAGCTGATAGATATACGCACAGATCCGGTGCGGTGCACAGTCTTCGTAAGCGCCTTCCATCATCGCTCCAAAGCCCGCGATGTCCTGCATCAGACTCTTCTCCGCCTTGCTCTGCGGCTTTGCAATTGCAAGCTCGGCAAGGTCCCTGCCGCCTGCAGCCTGGTACTTCGCAAGAATCGACTTGATCCGAACGATTGTGTACAGAATGTACGGGCCGGTGTCTCCCTCAAAAGAGGTGAATTTCTCCGTATCAAAGATATAGTCCTTGGATGCCTGGTTCGACAGATCGCCGTACTTGATGGCAGCAAGTGCAACCTTCTGTGCGGTATCCTTCGCTTCCTCTCCGGTGATTTCCGGATTGCTCTCAATCTTCTTCTGCATCTCCTCATTGATATCAGAGATGAGCGTCTCCAGACGCATCACGCCGCCGTCTCTTGTTTTGAAGGGCTTTCCGTCCTTACCGTTGACGGTACCAAAGCCGATGTGACGAAGCTCCGTCTTCTCATCGCAAAGGCCGCATTTTCTTGCAGCGCGGAACACCTGCACAAAGTGAAGTGCCTGCCGCTTGTCTGTAATATAAATGATTTCATCCGGATGATATTCATCGCGGCGATCCTGAATCGTTGCAAGATCCGTTGTCGTATACAGCGCCGCGCCGTCACTCTTTAAGATCATGCAGGGCGGAACCTCCTTCGCGTCGGTTTCCTCTGCGACATCCACAACGAGTGCACCCTCGCTCTCGTAGGCCTTACCGTCCTCCTTCATCTTCGCAACCATCGGAGCAATCAGGTCATTGACCGTCGACTCGCCGTTCCACAGATCAAAGGTCACGTTCAGGTTCGCATAGTTGCGCTTCATATCTGCCACGGAAACGCTCATGATGTGCTTCCACAGTGCGCGGTAGCCGCGGTTTCCTTCCTGCAGCTTGTGTGTATTCTCCAGCGCCTCTGCGTGATAGCTCTCATCCTCTTTGGATTTCCCGCTCGCAAAAGGATAGATTTCCTCCAGATCTCCTACCGTAAACGGAGCCTCCTCCGGATAATCTCCCTCATAGGACTCGTCAAAATAAACCAGCTCCGGCTGTCTGTGCTTAAGCTCGGTAATCACAAGGCCCATCTGAAGTCCCCAGTCTCCGAGGTGGATATCTCCAATCGCCGTATCCCCGTGATAGCGAACCATTCTCTTGATTGCCTCACCGATCACTGCAGAACGAAGATGTCCCACATGAAGAGGCTTCGCCACGTTCGGTCCGCCGTAGTCAAGAACCACGGTTTTTTGCTGCTCCGGAAGCGGCATTCCGAATTTGACCGATTCGGTCATTTCCTGCAGGTACGCCTGCAGATAGGATTCCTTCACGTTCAGATTGATAAAGCCGGGCTTTACAACCGCGACATCTTCAAAAATCGCGGAATCCTGCAGCTTCGCAGCCACATCCTCTGCGATCATAAACGGAGCCTTATGATACTGCTTCGCACCGGCCATTGCGCCGTTGCACTGGTACTCCGCAAGGTCCGGGCGCGCAGAAACACCCACCTTTCCCATTGCAGCATCATAGCCTGCTGCCGCAAAGGCTTTTCCCATCTCTTCTGTCAATGCTTCCAGCAATTGTTTCATACTTTACCCTTACTCTACCTTTCCATTTCCTGTTCCTGAAGCTCTCTTTGCTGCCTGCTGAACCGGCAGCCGCAATAATTCTGCCGGTAGAGGTCAAAGCGGTGTGAAAGCTCAATCGACCTTTTATATCCGTCCTTCTTCTTGAAGTCGGAGGGAAGCCACATCACGCCGTATTTTGCCCCCATCTCTCCGCCGATCCGGTTGAGCCTTGCGGCATCCTTGAGAGGTGAAATCGTGAGCGTCGTCGAGAAATAATCATAGCCGCCCTCTGCCGCAAGCTGTGCCGTCTTCGCAAGCCTCAGGGCAAAGCAGACCGTACACCGCTCTCCGCCCTCCGGCTCATTCTCCAGCCCCTGAACAGCTCTTTCATAGACGTCACCGTCATACGGACATTCCAGAATATCGATCTTCTGCGCACGCTTCGTCGAGTGCATTCCGTCAAAGTCCTGTTCTTCCACCTGTCTGTTGTATTCCCGGATCAGCCGTTTCTCCTCGGCCCTGCGCTTTTCAAACTCCTCCGGCTCCGAGATGTTCGGATTGTAATACAATACCGTGATCCGGAAATCCTCACGCAGGTATTCCAGGCAGTAGCTGGAACAGGGGGCACAGCATACCTGCAGGAGCAGGGACGGAATCCGCCCCTGCTCCCTGTCTGCTGCAATCATATTCTCCAGCTCTTTGCTGTAATTTACAGGATTCGTTTTCATCAAAGCTTTGCAACATCAATCAGGCTGAGATCCTTCTCCTCTTCCTGATGCTCCAGCGAGGAAACCAGTGCCTTTGCAGTATCCAGAGACGTAATCGTCGTAACGCCGGTTTCAATGGCCGTGCGGCGGATCAGGAATCCGTCACGGTTCTTGTCATGGCCCTGCGTCGGCGTGTCGATCACAAGATCAATCTTATGTCCCAGAAGAAGGTCCATTACGGTCGGAGATTCCTGGCCGATCCGGTTCACCTTTCTTGCATGGACTCCGTTCTCCTGCAGCGTCTCTGCCGTGCGGCGCGTGGAATAAATAATATATCCAAGCTTCTCATAGCGCCGTGCAATGTCGATGATTTCGCCCTTGTCGGCATCCTTCACCGTGATGATCATCTGCTTGTGCTTCGGCAGGCTGACACCGGATCCAAGGAAGGCCTTGTACAGTGCTTCATTGAAATCTGCGGAAATGCCAAGGCACTCACCGGTCGATTTCATCTCCGGTCCGACGGAAATCTCCGCACCTCGAATCTTCTCCGTAGAGAAAACAGGCATCTTGATGGCAATTGTGCCAACCTCAGGCTGAAGTCCCGGCTGATAGCCAAGATCCGTCAGCTTATAGCCAAGCATGCACTTTGCCGCAAGGTCCACAATCGGAATTCCGGTCACCTTGCTGATGTACGGCACGGTTCTGGAAGAGCGGGGATTTGCCTCGATGATGTAAACCTCTTCGCCCATTGCGATGAACTGTACGTTGATCAGGCCAACGATGTGCAGCTCTCTAGCAAGTCTTCTGGTGTACTCCGCAATCGTCTCCTTGACATGCTCAGAGAGCGACTGGGACGGATAAACGGAAATCGAGTCTCCGGAATGCACGCCGGAGCGCTCGATGTGCTCCATGATGCCTGGAATCAGAATGTTCTCTCCGTCGCAGACTGCGTCCACCTCGGTCTCCGTACCCTGCAGGTACTTGTCGATCAGAATCGGGTGCTCCTGCGTGTAGCGGTTGATGACCTCCATAAACTGCTCAATTTCTTCATCGGAAAGAGCAATCTGCATTCCCTGACCGCCGAGAACATAGCTGGGACGGACAAGCACCGGATAGCCCAAGCGATGTGCCACCTCCTTGGCCTCCTCCGCGGTGTAAACCGTAGCTCCCGCCGCACGCTTGATTTCACACTTCTGAAGAACCTCATCAAAAATCTCACGGTCCTCTGCCGCATCCACGTCCTTGGCATCGGTTCCCAGAATCGGAACGCCCATCTTCGTAAGGCTCATGGTCAGCTTGATGGCCGTCTGTCCGCCGAACTGTACCACCGCATAGTCCGGATGCTCGATGTCCACAATGTTCTTCACATCCTCCGGTGTCAGAGGCTCGAAGTAAAGCTTGTCTGCAATATCAAAGTCTGTGGAAACCGTCTCCGGGTTGTTATTGATGATGATGGTCTCATAGCCTTCTCTTGCAAAGGCCCAGGTAGCATGCACGGAGCAGTAGTCGAACTCGATTCCCTGTCCGATCCGGATCGGGCCGGAGCCAAGGACAAGAATCTTCTTGCGGTCCGTCACGCGCTCCTTTGCCTCATCCGTATCCGAGGTATTGTAGACCGAATAGAAATAAGGAGTCTGCGCCTCAAACTCCGCGGCACAAGTGTCTACCATCTTGTAGCGCGCCGTAATGCCATTGTCATAGCGCATCTTCGCAACTTCTTCCTCCGGAATGCCGGTCCAGCGGGAAATGACGCTGTCCGGGAACTCCATGCGCTTTGCCTCTTCCAGAAGCTCCTTCGTCAGCGGTTCCTTCTTAAGCTTCTCCTCCATGCGGACAAGATTGTGGATCTTATCGATGAACCACTCATCCACCATGGTGATCTCGTGAATGGTCTGACGGGAAATGCCCTTGCGAAGCGCTTCCGCAATCACCCAGATTCTCTGGTCATCCACGACGGTCAGGCGAACGAACAGCTCCTCCTTGGAAAGATGGCTGAAATCATAGCTGTCCAGTGCGTCCACATGCTGCTCCAGGGAACGGATTGCCTTCATCAGGCCGCCCTCGAAGTTCGTGCAGATGCTCATAACCTCGCCGGTTGCCTTCATCTGGGTTGTCAGCGTTCTCTTCGCGTGAATAAACTTATCGAACGGAAGACGGGGGAACTTCACCACGCAGTAGTCCAGTGCCGGCTCGAAGGACGCATAGGTCTTTCCGGTCACCGCGTTCTTGATCTCATCCAGCGTAAAGCCAAGCGCGATCTTCGCCGCAACCTTTGCGATCGGATAGCCGGTCGCCTTGGAGGCAAGAGCAGAGGAACGGGACACACGGGGATTTACCTCAATGACACAGTATTCAAAGCTCGTAGGATGCAGCGCAAACTGTACGTTGCAGCCACCGGTAATCTGCAGCTCATCAATGATATTCAGTGCCGCTGTACGCAGCATCTGATATTCCTTGTCGGAAAGCGTCTGAGAAGGAGCCACAACGATGGAGTCACCGGTGTGCACGCCGACAGGATCCAGGTTCTCCATGTTGCAGACGGTGATGCAGTTTCCTGCTCCGTCGCGCATCACTTCGTACTCGATTTCCTTCCAGCCGGAAATGCAGCGCTCCACCAGAACCTGTCCCACTCTCGAAAGGCGGAGACCGTTCTCAAGAATCTTGCGGAGCTCTGCCGTATTATGTGCAATACCGCCGCCGGAGCCGCCCAACGTGTAGGCAGGACGCAGAACAACCGGGAAGCCGATCTTTTCTGCGAATTTTACACCGTCTTCCACGTTCTCAACGACATCGGAAGCTGCGACCGGCTCGCCGATCTTCTCCATGGTTTCCTTGAACATCTCGCGGTCCTCTGCCTTTTTAATGGTCAGAGCCGTTGTTCCGAGGAGCTTTACGCCGTGAGCTTCCAGAAATCCGGATTCCGCAAGCTCCATGCCAAGGTTCAGTCCGGCCTGTCCGCCCAGTGTCGGGAGGATGGAGTCCGGCTTCTCCTTCTCAATAATCTTCTCCAGGACCTTGGCGGTCAGAGGCTCAATATAGACCTCATCCGCAATGTCCTTATCGGTCATAATGGTCGCGGGGTTGGAGTTTACAAGGCATACCTCCACGCCCTCTTCCTTCAGAGAGCGACACGCCTGCGTACCCGCATAGTCGAACTCCGCCGCCTGTCCGATGACAATCGGGCCGGAGCCAATCACCATTACCTTTTTTACATCTTCTCTTTTCGGCATGATTACAAAGCCTCCTTTCCGTCTGCAGCAGTATTCCGTCCCTCTTTGATATTCTCAAGGAAACGGTCGAAAAGGAATCCCGAATCCTGCGGACCGGGGCAGGCTTCCGGATGGAACTGCACGGTAAAGATGTTCTTGCCCTTGTAGACCAGTCCCTCGTTTGTTCCGTCATTGACATTGACAAACAGAGGCTCTGCAATGGCAGGATTGACCGAGCTCTCATCCACCGCATAGCCGTGGTTCTGGGAAGAGATGTATACCCGTCCTGTCGTAAGATCCTTCACCGGGTGGTTGCCGCCGCGATGACCGTATTTTAACTTAAAGGTATCGCTTCCGGTTGCAAGCGCCATCAGCTGATGTCCGAGGCAGATGGCAAAAATCGGCACATTGCTCTCATAGAGCTTTCTTACCTCGGCAATGATGGAGGTGCACTCCTTCGGATCGCCGGGGCCGTTGGAAATCATGATTCCGTCCGGCTGATCCGCAAGAATCTCCGCCGCAGGCGTCCATGCCGGATAAACCGTCACATCACAGCCGCGCATCGAAAGACTGCGGACAATATTTTCCTTCAGACCGACATCCAGAAGTCCGATCTTCAGGCCCTGTCCGTTCAGGTTGCGAACCAGGCTGGGGCGCTTTTCCTTGCAGGACTTGTCGCCGTCCTGATACTTCTCATATTCGTTCGAATCGAAAAATGCATGGCCGGAAATCGGACCGTTCTCAGAAAGATCCTTTGCTCCGGGTACCGTGTATTTCTCTTTGCAGGTAACCTTCTCGACCACCTTGCCGCAGGTGTACTTCTTCAGCTGCGGAAGAATGATCTGCAGATCATAATGCTCATCCGTGGTTACCATGCCGTTCATGGTGCCGATCTCGCGAAGAAGCTTTGTGAGCGCCCGGGTATCAATTCCCGAAATTCCGGGAATATCATACTTCTTCATAAATGCGTCCAGGCTCTCATCACTGCGGAAATTTGACGGCACGTGACAGGTCTCACGCACAATCAGCGCATCCGGCCAGGGCCGTACGGATTCCATATCCTCCAGGCACACGCCGTAATTGCCAATCAGCGGATACGTCATGCAGACTGCCTGTCCTGCATAACTGGGATCCGTCAGCACCTCCGGATATCCGGCCATTGAGGTATTGAAAACGATCTCACTGATCACCTCTTTGGCGGCTCCGAACGAGGTACCTGTAAATACCGTTCCGTCCTCCAGAATCAAAAATGCCTTCATGTCTATTATCCCTTCTATATCATCGGCCGATGGGAGTCACTCCCACCCGGGCCGAAAATATCATATTCTGTTCAGCTTCTTCCGTCCTGCAAGTCCCCTTGCCGCCCGGCGATCATCCGTGCTGAACAACTTTAGCTGAAGTATTTCACTCCGCTCTCGAAAATTCGCAGATTCTGTTCGCCGGTGATGTTCATGGCCACATGATCTCCGATTCGCTCCGAGTGACACATCTTGCCAAGCACACGTCCGTCCGGGCTGGTGATACCTTCCACTGCGCAGTAGGAGCCGTTGATATTCCACTCCTCATCCATGGAAACATTGCCGGCAGGATCACAGTACTGCGTCGCAACCTGTCCGTTTGCAAACAGCCTGTCAAGCCACTCCTTCGGTGCAACAAATCTGCCCTCTCCGTGGGAAGCAGGATTTACATATACCCCGCCAAGCTCTGCCTCCTGAAGCCAGGGGGACTTGTTGCTGACGACGCGGATGTAAGCCTCCTTGGAGATGTGGCGGCCGATGGTGTTGAACGTCAGGGTCGGAGAATCCTCCTTCTGACCGGTCAGAGCTCCGTTCGGAACCAGGCCAAGCTTAATCAGTGCCTGGAAGCCGTTGCAGATACCAAGAACCAGACCATCACGGTTGTTCAGAAGATCTGTGATCTGCTCGCCGATCTTCTCATTCCGGAAGCTGGTTGCAAAGAACTTCGCACTGCCATCCGGCTCATCTCCTGCAGAGAAGCCGCCGGGGAACATAATCATCTGTGCCTGTGAAATTGCCTTGCCGAACTCCTCTACGGATTCGCGGATGCCCTCCGGGGTGATGTTGCGGAATACCCGGATCTCTGCTCTTGCTCCCGCCTTCTCAAACGCTGCCGCAGAATCATACTCGCAGTTTGTTCCCGGGAAGACCGGAATGAAGACCGTCGGCTGACCGATCTTATGGCTGCAGATATGAACAGACTCTGCATGATACAGAGGAGATTCCACCTGCTCACTGCCCTTGACAGCAACGGTCGGGAATACACTCTCAAGCGGAGCCTTCCAGGCTTTCAGGGCATCCTCAAGGCCGACGCTTACACCGCCATACTCAAAGCCGGCCTTTCCGTCGGTTACCGTACCTACGATCTCGTAGTCCACATCGTCCAGATCCTCAAGTGTCTCCGCATCCTCTGCACGAATCTCCAGCAGAATGTCGCCCATTCCATTGTCATAGAAGGAGCGTACCGGCAGCTCATCATTAAACTTCACGCCGAGATGGTTGCCGAAGGCCATTCTTGCCGCGGCTGCAGCAACACCGTAGCAGTCAAGTGCATAGCCTGCCACTGCAACGCCGGAGCGGAGAAGTCCTGTGATCTTCTCATACAGCTCAATCACGCGGTCATAAATCGGAATGTCATACTCATCCTTCTCAATCGGGAAGCGAACCAGGAGGTCTCCCGGTGTCTTCAGCTCCGGTGTCACAACTTCATTGACATCTGCCACGTCCACCGCAAAGGAAACCAGTGTCGGAGGAACATCAATGTCGTGTCCCTTATCTTCATAGGTTCCGGACATCGAGTCCTTACCGCCGATGGAGGCAATGCCGTATCCGATCTGTGCATCGTAGGCACCGAGAAGTGCCGCAAACGGCTGGCTCCAGCGCTTCGGATCCATGCTCATGCGCCGGAAGAATTCCTGGAAGGTAAAATGAAGCTTCTCAAACGATCCGCCGCTTGCGATGATCTTTGCAATCGACTCCGTCACCGCATAGATGGCACCGTGGTACGGGCTCCAGCTTGACAGATAGGGATCAAAGCCATAGCTCATCATGGTGACCGTATCCGTCTTACCTCCAAGCACCGGAAGCTTCGCCACCATCGACTGCGTCTGCGTCAGCTGATACTGTCCGCCATAGGGCATTGTAACCGTGCCTGCTCCGATGGAGGAATCGAATCGCTCCACGAGACCCTTCTGAGAGCAGACATTCAGATCACCGAGCTCGGAAACAAAGGCGGCTGCAAAGGCCTGTCCGTCCGAAGCTCCATCCTCCAAGGCATCCACAACAGCAGCGGCCTTTTCCGATGCAATCTGGTACAGATAGTTGTCTTCCTCCGAAGGAGCTTCCACCATCACATCGGTTTCCTGATGTGCTCCGTTGGTGTCAAGGAAAGCACGGGAAATGTCCACAATTGCCTTCCCTCTCCAGTTCAGCACCAGATTCGGCTTCTCCGTCACAACCGCTACCGGAGTTGCCTCCAGGTTTTCCTCGGCTGCATAACGAAGGAATTCCTCTTTGTCCTTCGGCGCAACCACAACGGCCATTCTCTCCTGAGACTCGGAAATTGCAAGCTCCGTTCCGTCGAGGCCTTCGTACTTCTTGGGTACAAGATCCAGATTCACATCCAGACCATCCGCCAGCTCTCCGATGGCAACGGAAACACCGCCCGCACCGAAATCATTGCACTTCTTGATCAGATGCGAAACCTCGGGTCTGCGGAACAGTCTCTGAAGCTTTCTTTCCGTAGGAGCATTTCCCTTCTGCACCTCTGCGCCGCAGGATTCCAAGGACTTCTCGGTGTGCTTCTTGGAGGAGCCGGTTGCTCCGCCGCAGCCGTCACGTCCGGTCCTGCCGCCCAGAAGAATGATAATATCTCCGGGATCACTGTTCTCGCGGATGACATCCGAGCGTCTTGCCGCGCCCATCACCGCGCCGATCTCCATGCGCTTTGCCACATAGTTCGGATGATAAATTTCCGTTACGCTTCCGGTCGCAAGACCGATCTGATTTCCGTAGCTGGAATATCCCTGCGCTGCGCCGGTGCAGAGCTTCTTCTGCGGGAGCTTTCCTTCCAGCGTCTCCGAAACCGGAACCGTCGGATCTGCCGCGCCGGTCACGCGCATTGCCTGATAGACATAGCCTCGTCCTGACAGCGGGTCGCGAATCGCACCGCCGAGGCAGGTTGCCGCGCCGCCGAAGGGTTCAATTTCCGTCGGGTGATTGTGTGTCTCGTTCTTGAAGAACATCAGCCATTCTTCATGAACCGGTCCCTCGCCGTAATCCACTTCAACCGGAATGACCACCGAGCAGGCATTGTTCTCATCCGACTCCTCCTGATCGGTCAGCTTCCCATCTGCCTTCAGCTTCTTCACGCCGATGATCGCAAGATCCATCAGGCAGGGATACTTGTCCGGACGATTCTCATACATCTCCGCACGGGTATCCTGATAGCTCTGGAAGGATGTCTCCAGAGGAACACGGTAGTACCCGTCCTCAAAGGTCACATTCTTCAGCTCGGTTGCAAAGGTCGTATGGCGGCAATGGTCGGACCAGTAAGTGTCCAGAACACGGATCTCCGTCATCGTCGGATCTCTGTGAACCGTGCCGTCAAATCTTCCGCTGAAATAGTCCTGAATCAGCTTGAAGTCCTCAAAGGTCATGGCAAGACCAAGAGAAGCATAAAGCTCCTTCAGGTCAGACTCGCTCATCTCAATAAAACCGTCAAAAACCCGAACATCCGGTGCCATCGGATAATCGGTCACCAGCGTCTCGGGTTTGTCCATTCCGGTCTCTCTCGAATCCACCGGATTGATGAGATCGGATTTGATTCTTTTAAATTCTTCATCGGAAATATTACCGGTCAGCACATAGGTCTGCGCGGTCTTGATGATGACATGCGAATCCGGATTCAGAAGCTGGATGCACTGAACCGCAGAATCCGCTCTCTGATCAAACTGTCCGGGAAGTGATTCCACAGAAAAAACACGAGCCCCTTCCGGAACCTCAAAGCTCTCCCGGTAAAGATCATCGACCGGCGGCTCCGAGAACACGCAGCGGCACGCTGTCTCAAAAACATCGTCGCGGATATTCTCCACGTCGTAACGAATCAAAAGACGAAGGTCCTCAATTCCCTCAATTCCGAGGAAGGTACGGATCTCTTCCAGCTGCTTCCTCGCCGAAACGGCATACGGCTTTTTCTTTTCTACATAGACTCTTCTTACATCACTCATTCCTGCTGTCTCCTCCGTGGGCAGTCACCCGACTCTGACGGGTTCTATCACAATGAAACCGGCGCATAAGCATAAAGACGGTCATACTTCATGAAATTATAACATACGCGCCCACCCTTTTTACACAAACCTTCAGTAGAAAAAAGAACTGCCCGAACTGTGCGTTTTTGGGCAGTTTCCATGACACGGCATGTCCCTCCGGAAAGAATGTGATAGAATGTGTTTCCGAAACAATTGTCTTCCTATATAGAAAAAGAACGGCTCTTCCAGCGCCTTCGTGCTACGAAGTGCTTGCTGCGGAAGTCCTTGGCGGCCGGTGTGCTCTGTAGGCACACTTCCGATGTACTCCTCCGGTTTCCGGAAGCATCCCTGCTCGGAGAAATCCCCTTTCAGGGATTATTTTCCCGATGCGGATGCATCCCTGCTCGAGGAAATCTCCCGTCAGGGATTATTTTCCCGAGATGAAAGCATCCCTGCTCGAAGAAATTCCCCGTCAGGGATTATTTTCCCGAGGCGGATGCATCCCTGCTGAAGAAATCCACCGCCAGGGATTATTTTCCCGAGGCGGATGCATCCCTGCTCAGAGAATTCCCCGCCAGGGATTATTCTCCCGAGGCGAAAGCATCCCTGCTCAGAGAAATCCCCTTTCAGGGATTATTTTCCCGAGACGAAAGCATCCCTGTTCGGAGAAATCCACTGTCAGGGATTATTTTCCCGAGACGAAAGCATCCCTGCTCAGAGAATTCTCCCGTCAGGGATTATTTTCCCGAGGCAAAAGCATCCCTGCTCAGAGAAATTCCTTTTCAGGGATTATTTTCCCGAAACGAAAGCATCCCTGCTCGAAGAAATCTCCCGTCAGGGATTATTTTCTCGAGGCGGATGCATCCCTGCTCGGAGAAATCCCCTTTCAGGGATTATTTTCCCGATGCGGATGCATCCCTGCTCGAAGAAATCTCCCGTCAGGGATTATTTTCCCGAGGCGGATGCATCCCTGCTCAGAGAAATCCCTTTTCAGGGATTATTTTTCCGATGCGAAAGCATCCCTGCTCGAAGGAATTCCCCGCCAGGGATTATTCTCCCGAGGCGGAAGCATCCCTGCTTAGAGAAATCCCCCGTCAGGGATTATTTTCCTGAGGCAAAAGCATCCCTGCTCGAAGAAATCCCCCGTCAGGGATTATTTTCTCGAGGTTGACTCTTTGCCCGCAATCATGTGCAAAGCCTCAGAAGAATCAGGAGAACACAAGCTAATGTCTACCAATCATACCTTATCCGCCGGAGGGCAGCCTCATTCGTGTCTTCCGCAGCGCCTGAAGCAGGTGCTGTCATTCCTTCCTGCGCTCCTCATTATGGTCGCAATCTTCCGGTTTTCTTCGCAAAACGCGGATGACTCTTCAACGGAAAGCATTCGGATCACGCAGGAGCTCCTCTGCGTCATCAGGAACCGGCTTCGTCTTTCATGGACACCTTCTCAGCTCTCCTTGTATATAGAAAGAAGTGAATTCTTCATCCGAAAGCTTGCTCACTTCAGCGAATATGCCGCCCTTGGCCTCAGCCTCATTCTGCCGCTGCGCGCCTTTTATTCCGGTTCTTTCAAAAAGAAAACGCTCTTTCTGACTTCCTGGATAATTTGCATCGCCTATGCTGCCTCGGATGAGCTCCACCAGTTCTTCTCCCCCGGCAGATCTCCGCAGATTCGTGATGTCGTGATCGACAGCTTCGGCGCCCTTGCAGGTATCCTTCTCGGACTTCTCCTGATTCGTATCCGAAAGTGCTTCCAGAACAGCAAATAATGTTTCAAGGTCGCTTTCTGTCCACCTCATTTGAGATCCCCCGAATTTTCTTCCATGGAATGCCAGTATTTTCTTCTGCGAAAGTATACGGTCATTTACGGCTTATACCCGGATTTTCTTCTTTGAAAATACTCTTGTACTTTCAAAATCGCCATGCTATACTAGGCAAGTCGGTTGCGAATCGGCAGTCACCGATCGATGGAAGCTGTTCCGCTCTGCATCCATCTCGCACAATTTCATAGAGGCATCGTCGAATGGCTAAGACTGTGGTCTCCAAAACCGCCAATGGGGGTTCGAATCCCTCTGCCTCTGTGCTTTTAAGTAACGGGAAGTAGCTGTTTCAGCCGCTTCCCGTTTTTTAATTTTAAAAATCAATGTGTCATTACTGTGTCACTGCTTAATTTTTCTCCCTTTTTACAAATGTGTGACTAATGCATAATTCCTTACTCACTTTTGCTGCTTTTATACATTTTTATTCATTTTTTGCTAATGGGGAGCTTATTTTTTGAGAAGTTGTCGTGCAATCGTAAACTACTTGAAACTCCTCACAAAGAATTCTTGTTTGTCCATTGAATTCAGTTTTAGTTTCTTCAAATTCTTTTGTAAAGAATTCTTCATGAACCGCTCTCCAATATGCAAGACTTCTGTCTCCTTCCCCTTCCTTGTAAGCGTGTTCCTCTGATACTTCATTAAATGGAACGACTGTAGTCTTAGTGGTTTGAATAATACAAATTGCCTCATCCTTTGAGTCTAAAATAACACTATAATCACCTGGCTGTGGTAATGGCTCTTCTTCTCCTTCCATAAAATATAGATCATATGCGGATGCAGTTGCAGTCTTGATTCCCTTTAATACAAGGTCTGCCAGCTGATCAGCTGCATCTCCAAATCCCCACGCACTATAAGGAGTATCAATATCTATATTCTCTTTCTCGCAATATGCTTTCCATAATTCTTCTGCTCTCATAATTCTCCAATCTGCAAATCCTGATTGAAATTTCACCTGTTTTAAGAAATTTAATAACTGTTATATCTTGTTGTTAAATTCTCCGCAAACCCTTGAAAACACTGAATTTATCACAGGCGAGCTTTCCCTTATTGTTTCCCTTGTGTTATATCGTCCCACCAGTGTTTACGAACTCTGATAAGGGAAAATACAAGGGCAAAAAAATTATATAAAATAGCATAACACAAAATAAAACTGACATGGTGAACTGATTGGAATGCTTCTTAATTTTTACAATTAATGATCGATTGAATCATAAGGAGATGGGATATGATGAGAACAATATTTCCAGAAAATTCATCATAGGTTTGTGTAAACGCAAAGAAACGGCGGCTCTGAAAATCAAAACCGCCGTTTCATAGGCGCGTGAAAATGGGTCTGCCCAGCAGCGGTTTTTTTCTTTTCTGCCGCTGGGCAGATGTTTTTTCTTTAGATACATGATAAGAGGAATTTTTGAAGATTCCATAAAGATTTGAAAAATGGACGGACATAAAAGACGTCCATTACACTATCGGAAAATCAGCAAGGAAGTTTCATAGTAACCTTTGCGCCGCCGGTTTCTTTTGAATTTTCTAAAATAAGCTGACCATTATGTTGTTCCATAATCGAATTTGTAATATATAGACCCATACCAAAGTGTAACTTTGAATTGCGGCTTTGATCGCCCATATAGAACCGTTCCTGTGCGTGGCATAATGCCTCTTTAGAAAACCCCGTTCCCTCGTCTGTGACTGAAATTTCCACGAAACCGTTGTTACTCTGAACATCCACATAAAGCGTTCCGCCTTGCGGGGAGTAGTCCAGCCCATTACTGATAACATTCATAATAGCACGTTCTATCAGCACCCTATCAAATTTCAGCATTTGAGGGAGTGAAACAGTATTCATTTGCAGCCGGATTTCTTTTGTCCGGCATAGTGATTCCATATAACCGAACAAGTGCTGCATGAACGCTGGCAAGTCTATACTTTCAATATGGAGCTGATAACCAACCGCCGCCCGTGATATATCAATCAGGGTTTGAATATATGACTGCATCTGGCCGGAGCTTTCCACGACGTAACCAGCGTATAATCGTTGCTCATCATCAAGATTTGTTTCTGTGAGTAAATCAGCATTTCCTTGAATAACCGTCAGAGGCGTTTTCAAATCATGGGCAAGCGCGGCGATTTGCTCTTTCTGTGTCTGTTCGGTTTTCCATTGCCGTTCTAACGAAATTTTCAGATTATCTTTCATATCTGAAAAAGATGCAAGGACATCTTCAAACTCTTTGATTTTGGCGTGTCCTACTTCAAAATCAAGGTTTTGCTTTGAAACCTCCGCAGTTGCTTCAAAAAGCGGGGTCAGTTGTGTACGCAGGTTCTTAGCAAATCTGGCGGTCAGTATGATAATGACCAGCAGCGAATTTACAGCCATCAGGATAA
>ERZ857629.300-NODE-300-length-73366-cov-35.326022_pt1 | contig 73366 bp, 53 predicted proteins | sample MGYA00519700_ERZ857629 | MGnify/ENA primary metagenome ERZ857629 (study PRJEB31778, sample SAMEA3449351) | human gut metagenome | biome: human gut; feature: human-associated habitat; material: faeces | place: United Kingdom | collected 2010/2012 ... | reverse complement strand
CCTGCCACATTTAGCTTCTTCAAATCTTTATCTATATAGTAAGAATCATCTGCCTGTTTGTATTCGTTAGGCAGTTCATAAGAGGAAAGAACATCCAAGTTTCTTTCTGATTTAGAAAAAGCGAAATCTACACTTCCATAAAGCAGGCCTTTGCCTATCAATGAATTTAAGTTTACCTGTTGTAATACATTAAATCCTTTGTTCTTGTCATTGTCAGCATTTCTATCGGAATTATTGTTATAATAATCCATGATAGACATATTGTTTCTCATGTCGCTATATGCCAACTTCGTTTGGAAACGCAAACTTGCATATGGATTGACATCCCATTTTTGACTGAGGTTAAATGAACTAAAGTTACCTCTTTTCTTGCCATTCTCTTCTGTTGACTTACGCATAACTTCCTGCGCCACCTTTACATGTTGTTCCGTTGACAATGCAGACTTTGCATCCATTTCATTGTGGATGACACCTATCGTGGCATTGTAGTGTGAAGTCGGTTTCAATGTTAAGTTGACATTACCGATACCAGAAGTCCTTTTGTATTCGTCATTGCTTGGCATCAAGACATTTCTTTCTGCACTTGAAAGGCTCAGTTGCGCAAATCCATTGGTTGTTTTTACTCCTGTAAGACCGCCATTGGCATTGAGATAGTCCATTATAGAGAAAACTGTCTCATTGGTGTTGTTAGCATTTGCAATGATGGATGCAGACACTTTTTTGTCCATCTTCAAAGCTGAGTTCTTGCTGTCAAACTTGTTCTTAACACCACCCCCTTCTGTAAAGTTTCCTGCCCATTTGTTGTGTAAGTCTTTATTAATAAGGTTCAGTGCAGTTGTCTCTTTTGAATTGAAAGAGTTTCCGACATTTCCGTCATTGTAATTGTTCAGTAGCTCCACACCAGAAGCAAAGTCTGCAGACAAAGTTTTTAGTGCATGTCCTCCTGTAGAAAGCACATCTTCGCCATTGACCAAGAACTTATCTATTTTTTTCCCTTGGTAGGAAACATTTCCCGACTCATCAACAGTCATTCCTGGCAACTTTTTAATGACATCGCTCATGTTCTGTTCACTTCCGTTTTTAAACACATCTGGACTAAATTCAATTGTGTCATTCTTGATTTTCGCCCCTAAGTTTCTTCCTTTTACCGTTATTTCTGACAAAGTATAGCTATCCTCTTCTATCACTAAGCGTAATGGGGCTGTCGGCACTTCTTTATAATGTATTCTCAGTGTTGCATATCCGACACATCTTGCTGTCAACCAAAATGAGGACAACGATTTGTGGGATTGGATAGTAAATGACCCATCGTCTTTTGTTATTGCATACGAGATTATGGAATGTGCCACACTATCTTGTGAACATGTAACAGTACAATAGGGTATGGCTGTGTTTTGTGCGTCAACAACCATACCCGATATATTTTGTGCTATAGAAAATTTACATACGCACATCAGCATACATAAAACGAAACTTCTTAAATGTCCCATACTTTCTTTGGTTTTATCCTACACTACAAAACAATGACATTACCTTTGCCGCTGTCATTACTTTGCAGTTCTTCAATCTTCTTTTTTTGCAACTTTTCAAAAGCTTGCTTCTGCATAATCTTTCCTTTAGGTAACTCTATCTTGACTTTTTCTTTTGTTGGCAAGATATTTGTTGCCTCATATATCGCAGTTGATGTTGTCAAGCGGAGAATCGCTCCTGGAAGGCCAATATATCCACAAGGACCTACAGAAGATGGCACTTCTGGACAGAACCAAGCAACTACAGAATGATACTTTTTATTTACAGCCTTCGAACATTTCTTGCCCAACACATCTGTTGTCTCATCGAGATACAAGTCCCATTCGTTTTTTAGGGTATCAGAAGACACAATGAAAGGCTTATCAACTATCTTCTTTATGCTTATCTCTTTATTATCTTTCATATTAGTATAGCATGAGCCATTACCTTCAATCTTGATGACATTGTTATCAATGCCCATTGCTGAAAATGCACATTCATTGCCATTCGTAAACAATGTATAAGTCTGGTGTTGGTTTAACAATTTGTTTATAACCAATTGTCTTTTACTTAAATCAGTCATCTCATAGACTTTCTTCGGAATTTGCATAGCCATATTATATTGTATGACCAATCCTACTTTCTGCGCAGAAACTAACAAGCAAAAACAGAAGCACAAAAATGAGAGCAATATTTTTTTCATAACATTTTTTCTTAAATTGAATAGAGAGTAAGCGTTCTAATATGTTAAAAACGCTTACTCTCATCTATGATTTAAAAGTCACAGCTTGATAAAAACAGTAGTGAACATTATAAGGTCGTTAGACCACCACCATCATTAGATTGCTCTATAATTATAATGATGATGACGACATCATCATCTTCTGTTGAAGCTAAGCTGACTGGAGCCGCAGCTTTTACAGGGTTAACTACTGGCGAAGCCATTTCAGCCGCATTTGCTTGACTTGGCATGCATATAGCACCTAATGCCAAAGCCATAGAAAACAAAAACTTTTTCATGTTTTCTCCTTTTTTAAAATGTTATACATGTTGCGGAGGTATAAGCCTCTTTGTTTTCGAGTGCAAAAGTACAAAAAATGATTGATAGATAGAACTTTTTGATGGATATTTTAAACTGAATTAAACTTATTGTCAGTAAAATTAAACCCAATTAAACATTATGCTACTATTTCATGATAAAAACCGACATTTTTTGTTAGGCAATCCTTAGCTTGCTATTTTTTGCTTAATAAAATCTTTGGTTCATTATTTTTTTTGTATTTTTGCAGTCGAAAAGAGTTGTTAGGTAGCAAACGTATGCAGATTGCAGAATTTAGGACTGTTGCCAAATCATTACCTCTATTGAGGTGAAAGACTCATAAATAGCTCATTTTAAGCTATTCGGCAGTTTTTAGCGTAATTTTTTATGAAAAAGATTAATTTTGCGTGTTGTGCATTATTAGCAAAATGCAACTTCCAAAGCAATACAAGCAGATGATGCGTGGATTTTTCCCGATGCTTAAACGCTGGAAACAATAAAATCGCAATAAAAATGACACTCATATCAGATAGAATACTTTTAAGGCTTTGGACCGACAGCGATGCCGAAGCACTTTTCAAATACGCATCCGACCCCGATGTGGGACCACGAGGCGGATGGCCTCCACACAAATCGGTGGAAGAAAGTCTCGACATCATTCGCACCGTGTTTCACAACGACACCACTTGGGCTATCGTGCTGCGTGAAACTGGTGAGGCGATTGGCGCAATGGGTTATGGTTCGTCGTGCGATTGCAATCTGCCTGCACTGCCCAACGAACCCACGGTGGGTTATTGGGTGGCAAAACCGTTTTGGAACAAGGGATTTTGCACTGAGGCTCTACAGTTGATGCTCAACCACATACAATCCACCACCGACATCAGTTCGATGATTAGCGGACACTTTACCGACAATCCCGCATCGGGGCGTGTGATGGAAAAATGTGGATTTGTGGCAACTGGAGAGGAGTGCTTCGACGAAAGTCTATACACTGGAGCAAACCGCCCCATTCGGGTGCTTCGCCTCAATTTTCAAAAATAATGGAGGTGGTGGATATTGACGGCATACGGATGCGGCTCGCACAGCCACGCGTTGGCATCGAGATGGTTCTTGAAGCCTATGCTTGGCTGAAGCGGAGTGGCGATTTCGTGACATTTGTGGCACTGCTGCACGATGGCGATGCGCACGTGGCTCGCAATGCTGCTTGGGTGCTGACAAAAGCCACCGACCGCGAACTTAGCCAGTTGCTTCCTGCGCTCGATGAACTGATTGACATCGCACTATCCACCTCCAACGATTCGCTACGAAGGCTCACCCTCAACCTCATCGTGCGCCTGCCACTGACGAAGGAGTGTCTGCGCACCGATTTCTTGGATTTTTGCCTCGACCAAATGGTGCGCCTCAGCACCCCTCCCGGCATTCAAGCGTTGTGTATGAAAATTGCCCATCGGCTCTGCTCGTTCTATCCCGAACTGTACGAAGAGTTGATGCGCACCATCGCCGCCCTCGACCTCTCATTTTACCAACCAGCCCTCAAATGCACGGCAAAAAACATCATGCAAGCCCCACGCCGTGTTAAATCAGATTAACGCCCTAAAAATTAGGTGCCAATAGGTTTGAAAACGGTTTAAATAGGTGCATTCTTACCTTCCATTGGGTTAAGTATTTCATTCTTTGACAATTATTAAGGTATTGAGAAAGCAGATTTTTTGTAACTTTGCAGCGTTATGAACACAAATTACAGCATCGAAAAAGAGAAAAAGAAAATTAGAGAAATCAAGAAACGCAATGCGTTGAGCCTCTTGATTTTCCTACTGCTTGTGCTTGCGTGCGCCATTATCAGCCACTTCTTGCCCGAAAAGGCTGAACATCAAGTGCCCATTCCACAGCAAGACACAGTCATCATCGTCAAATAAAGACAACACCAATTCAAATGAATATCAGAATACTATTCACCGCCATTCTTTTAACAATCGCAAGCACTGCCCACGCCGACAAGTGGACAGAAATTCTCGACACCTACGCCACCGACACCACCACACATCAAATTGTGCTGGTGAAATGCACGGAGGGGTGCAATGCCGAGGCAGAATTTTACATCAAAGACGCACAACAACATTGGCAACTGGAGCGTGCCGACACGGCACACATCGGCAGATACGGATTGGGGAAAAAGCGTCAAGGCGACAAGAAAACACCAGAGGGCAACTTCGGAATCCGTGAGGCGTTTGGCATCAAGGCGAATCCTGGTACTTCCATTCCATACGTGGATGTGACACCCGACATTTGGGCATGTGGCGACCGACGCTACTACAACACCATCATCAACGCCAAAGAAAAGCACCACCGATGCCATGGCGAACACATGATTAAATATGTGCCAAGTTACAACTACGGCGTAGCCACCACCTACAACGACAGCAACACGCCCGGACTGGGCGCCGCCATTTTCTTCCACTGCACCAGCGAAAGCCCATGGACAGCAGGGTGCGTGGCTGTGCCAGAAGACTTCATGGTGCAAATCCTCCAAGAAAGCGACACCGGCCTAAAAATCTGCATCCACCAAAAATAACCCCCACCCTATCAAAAAAAACACCCTGACAGCAAAGGCAAGGTGTTTTTTTTGATTTTATTTTGAATTTTTCTTTCTTTGTTACTATATATGGTGGTGTGATTCGTTTATTAACCCAAATTTTGGGTTTGTTTTTTTAACCGCTGACAAGTATGACAAAAGAAGAAAAGTTACAGTTCAAATTTAAGTATGATAAAATGCTCGACGATGTGTTCTTCACCAAAGAGTTCAAGCAATACATGATAGAGAATTGCAAATTCTGTCCTTCTGGTCTAACGATTGACACCAACATTGATGACGATAAGCCACAATTCTGCGTGTGCACAAAAGAATATGGTTATGACTACTCAGGCGAACGTGTGCCAGGTGATTTTTACAATTTGAATTACAAAATCAATGAAAATCTCATCGAACACATCATGCGCTACCTTCAAATGAAAAACGAAAACCTCTTCAACGAAATTCTCAAATACATCCTTTGATACGCCACCAATCTTGACGTAAAAGCCTTCCCTAATGAACAATCCATTGATTTCATCTCTCAGATAAATGACTTTAAAGAATATTAAATCCGATAATTCTTGTTAAATAAATCATAGTTTCAACTCGCATTTTGATACTTTTGCGCGCAAAAATATCAATCAAAATGATAACACTTATGAGTGAAAATACAGAAATTTCAGCAAACTGCAATCATAATAAAGTAGGCTTCCTGGGATTACTCATTACTTTAGGCATCGTGTTTGGTGACATCGGCACATCACCCCTTTATGTGATGAAGGCTATCCTACATACAGGCGAAACCATCGACGAGAGTACCATTTTAGGGGCATTGTCTTGTATCATCTGGACACTCACCCTACAGACCACCATCAAATATGTATGTGTGGCTCTGCGTGCCGACAACAATGGCGAAGGAGGCATCCTCGCCCTCTACGCTCTGCTTCGTCGCCTCAAGAGTAAGTGGGTCTACATCTTGGCTATCATTGGTGCCAGCACACTGTTAGCAGATGGAATTATCACCCCTGCCATTACGGTCACTACAGCCATTGAAGGGCTTGAAAGCATCAGCCCAAATCTGCCTGTCATTCCCATCACGCTTGCCATCATCACCATCATCTTCTTCGTTCAAAGGTTTGGCACAGAGAGCATAGGCAAGTCGTTTGGACTATTCATGTTGCTATGGTTCCTGCTCCTTGGCATGGTGGGAATTATCAGCATCACATATTATCCTCTGATACTGAAGGCTTTTAATCCTTATTATGCAGTCATTCTGCTGGCAAAATCCCCACAGTGGTTTTTAATTCTGGGTGCAGTATTTCTCTGTACCACTGGTGCTGAAGCTCTTTACTCTGACTTGGGCCATTGTGGAAGGAAAAACATCACCATCAGCTGGGCTTTTGTGAAAACCATGCTCATTCTCAACTATCTGGGACAAGGAGCATGGGTGCTGACCCATGCACAGACAGCCTCCTCCGTCAATCCGTTTTTTTCCATCATGCCACAGAGCATGCTGTTCTTCGCCATCATCATGGCCACGGGAGCGGCTATCGTTGCGAGTCAGGCACTTATCAGCGGTACCTTCTCCATATTAAGCGAAGCCATGAACCTGCACTTCTGGCCTCGTATGCGAATCAAGCACCCCACCCATGTAAAGGGGCAGATTTACATTCCTGCGATCAACCTTGCCATGTACATCGGTGTGGTTCTCATCATCCTGCTGTTTCGCGACTCCTCGCATATGGAGGCTGCCTACGGACTTGCCATCACCATCACTATGCTGATGACCACATTGCTGCTTGGCGTCTACCTGCACACAAAGGGTGTATCGCGATTCATCATGATACTGTTTATTGGCGCATATTGCACCATCGAGGGAGTATTTCTTGCAGCCAATCTGTCAAAGTTTCTCGCAGGAGGATGGTGTACGATGCTTATTGGCAGTATATTGTTCCTGACGATGTATGTGTGGGTTCGTGCCATGAAAATACGCCGCCAGTACATCAGTGCCAAACCGCTGGACGACTATTATCAGATTATCTCCGACATCAAAGCTGATGGGAGTATCCCTAAATACGCTTCCAACCTTGTCTATATCAACCATGCCAACAAGGAAGGCGCCGTAGATGACAAGTTGCTCTATTCAATCATCAACAAGCAACCTAAACGTGCTGACCATTACTGGCTTATCAATATGGAGTTTGTCGACACACCTGACACGCTGGAGTACGACTGCGAGACGTTGATTCCCAATACCCTGTACAACGTGACTATGCACATAGGTTTCCGCATAGAACCCAGGGTAAGCCTATACCTGAGACAAGTGGTGGAGGACCTTGTGGCCAGTAAGAAGGTGGATTTGACCAGTGCCTATCCATCGCTCCGCAAAAACGGTATTCCTGGCGATTTCCGTTTCATCATCATTCACCGCGTGTATTACCCAGAGAACTCCGTCAATCGCCAACAGAACTTGTTAATGAACCTCTACTCGCTCATCAGCAAGATAGGCATTGACGATCCGAAAGCATTGGGGCTCGACACCTCTATGGTGGTGGTGGAACGTGTGCCGCTGATTATCAATCATCGCATCAACAACATCAGACGCATAACCAAAATTGCAGAAGAACAACCCAACCGACAACTTTAGACTTGTGGTTTAAAACAAATACCGACGCTCAAGTGAGTTTGGGGCCAGCATAAAAACAAAAAACGGTTGCGATATGAATCACAACCGTTTGATGCGGTGAGGACAAATATTTACAAACCAGTCTGAATAACAATTCTTAACCAAAGTTACTGCGCTGGTTGTAATGTTACAGACAACCCCATTGCGGCCGCAATTTTGTAGAGCGTTGAAACTGTTGGTATGGTCAGCCCACGTTCAAGGCGTGATATATAACCTTTGTCTGCTCCAATTCTTGCGGCGAGTTCAGCCTGCGTTAAACCTGCATTTTTTCTCGCGTCAAGTAGAATTTGTGCATTATATTCCTCCCAGGCATGAGCGATTGCTTGTTCGCGACTTTCGCTGCCCAATTCTCCAAACTCACGAGCCAGTTCGGCACTAACATCATAAATTTGATTATCCTTTCTGTTCATAGTATTCTCCTTTCAATTTTAATGCTTTGTTTATTTCTTTCTTTGGCGTTTTCTGCGATTTCTTGCGAAAGCAGTTAAAAAGCACTACTATTTGCTCTCCGTCAAAAATGAAAAATAATCGAAATTCATTATTGCCATAGGTGACTCTAAACTCATAAAGTCCATCACGAATATATTTAATGTAATGGTGAGGCATTTTTTCCTCTGTTTCAAACAACAATAAAGCACGCATAATCTTTTTACGCTCATTGTCTGAAAGCGAAGACATAAACTCTTGATAGTAGCCTTTATATGCGATTATTTTTCTCATAATGCAAAGATAATAAAAGTTATATACAAATACAACTTTTTATTTATTTTTTATACCGACGCTCAGGTGAGTTTGGGATCGGCATAAAAACAAAAAACGGCTGCGATATGAATCACAACCGTTTGATGCGGAGAGGACAAGATTCGAACTTGCGGTAGGATTACTCCTACGGCAGTTTAGCAAACTGCTGGTTTCAGCCACTCACCCACCTCTCCAGTGCTTTGTGCTGATTTGCTTTTAGCGAGTGCAAAGTTACGCTTTTTTTTCAAAGTCGCAAAACTTTTTGCAACTTTTCTTCACTTTTGTGCTTTTTTCTTGAAAAAACCACTGTTTTGGCGACTTGTTTGCCCGATTTGGGTGTACAGGCAGGTGTTTTCACATTCGTTGACACCAGATCTCGGAAAAAAAGTGTAAATTTGCTTTCACAAACACAATTCAAACAAAAATGGCAAAAACGACTAAATCGAGGAAAAAGAAAAAATCATCTTTTGTGGATAAGCATAAGAGGGTGCTGCTGATTGTGGCGGTGGTGCTGGTGGCTATGGCTGCCGTTTCGCTGCCGTTCGTGCTTACGAAAGCAAGCGCCGACACCATCATCTATATTCCGAAGGGCACCACAATGGAGGCTCTTACCGACTCGCTGAAGAAGAACACCGACGATACGTTCGCCAGCCGTGTGTCCACGTTGCTCAAGGTGAGTGGCATGAAGGTGGAATACAGGCACGGCGCGTTTAAGATTGCGAAGGGCGAAACGGCATTGATGGCCGCCTACACGCTCCGCAGGGGCGAGCCGTCGGAATTGAAGTTCACCTTCAACAATGTGCGCACGCTCGATGAGTTTGCCACTCGTGCCGGCAATAAGTTCGAGCCCAGCAAGAAGGATTTCTTGAAAGCACTTGCCGACCCGGAGGTGTGCGCCAAGCTTGACCACACGCCTGACAACATCGGCTGCATTCTGCTTGCCGACAGTTATAAATTCTATTGGGACATCACGCCAGAAAAATTGCTGAAAAACATGTATAACTACTATGTGCAATTCTGGAACGATGAGCGAACTCAAAAGGCGAAGAAATTGGGTCTCACGCCCGACGAGGTGGTGATTGTGGCATCTATCGCCGAGGAAGAAACCTCAAAGAGCGACGAGCGTGGCAAGGTGGGCCGCCTGTATATCAACCGTCTGCAAAAGAAGATGCGTCTGCAAGCCGACCCTACCGTGAAGTTTGCCCTTGGCGATTTCAGCATTCGCCGCATCACGCACGACATGTGCGCCTACGATTCGCCCTACAACACCTATCGTGTGGCTGGTCTGCCACCAGGTCCAATCCGCTTACCAGAAAAGGCGACCATCGACCAAATTCTCGACAGCAAGCCTCACGACTACATTTTCATGTGCGCAAAGAGCGACTTTTCGGGGTATCATGATTTTGCCACCGACCTTGGCTCGCACAACGCCAACGCACAACGCTATCAAGCCGAACTCAACAAACGTAATATCAAATAATCATAAAACTTCACTACTATGGCTAACGAAGATGATTTGAAAGTATTGGCTCAATTCGAGAGCGAAGTTGAGGCCAGCATCGTGAAAGGTATGCTCAGTGCCAATGGCATCGAGGCTGGAGTTTTGGGCGACAACACAGCCAGCACCCTGCTCCGTGGCAGCGATAAGGGGATGTGGCGCGTGGTGGTAAAGCCCGAAGATTTCGACGACGCAGAGCAACTGCTCAACACCCCAATCGAAGAAGATGACGACGAGGAATAACCACGAGCTTCACATTCGCCGTGCCACCGAACACGACATTCCCGTGATTTGGAAAATTCTGAAAGGGGAGATTGAGGTGATGCGGCGTGCCGGGCGCGACCAGTGGCAGTATGCCTACCCCAACCCCGACACCGTGGCTTCCGACATCGAAATAGGGCAAGGTTGGGTGCTGCTTGACGGCACCCAAGTGGTGGGCTATTGTGCCTTTATCACCGCTGGCGACCCTTGCTACGACCATATTTGGGACGGGGAATGGCTCACCGACAGCAATTCCACCAACAGCCGCTACACGGTGGTGCACCGCCTGGGCATCGACCACGGCCGCACCGGGCAGGGACTTGCCACTGCGTTTCTGCTCATGCTCATCGACGAGAGCAAGCGCATGGGGCGCGAGAGTATGCGCATCGACACCAATTTCGACAACTTGGAAATGCTCCACATTCTGCCCAAAATCGGCTTCACTCGCTGTGGCATGATCATGGTGAAGGATGGCGAGCGAAACGCTTTCGAAAAAGTATTCTAACCACATAAAAATAATCAATAATTCTGTGAGTATGAAGAAAATCATATTAGCAACCATTGCAACGATGGCACTATCACAAACAGGCGCGGCAAAGCGCGCATTCACCATTCAAGACGTGTATCGCACCAAGAGCGTGAGCGCATTGGCTTTGAGTCCCGATGGCAAGACTTTGGCGTTCAATGTCACCGCTCAGGATTTAAAAAATCACAAGACCAACACGAGCATCAACCTGATGAGACTCGACACCAAGGGCAAAACTCCAGAGTTTGCCCCAATGATTGACGGCAAGAGCCGCGACGCACAATGGTCGGCTGATGGCAAGTGGATTTACTACGGAGCCACTGGCACCACCATCGCCGAAGATGGCAAAGAGGTGAAATTGCCACAGGTGTTCCGCCGCAATGTTTCCACTGGCGACACGGAGCAAATCACCAACTACGAGTTGGGCGTGTCGGGCGCAGTGCTTAGCCCCGACGGCAACCTCTTGGCTTTCGCCACCGAAGTTTATCCCGACCTCGGTGCCGACGGCAAGGCTAACGCCGCTCGCTGGAAAAAGAAAACCGAGGGCTCGGTGCAAGGTCACATTGCCGATAAACTCTTTTACCGCCATTGGACCGACTATGCCGATGGCCGCTACAGCCATATCATCGTTTACAATATAGCTGAAAAGACCTATACCGATGTCACTCCTGGCAAATTTTCGGCTCCCACTTGGGGCAATGCTCCAGGCTTCGCCTTTTCGCCCGACAGCAAGGAACTTTGCTTTATCAGCAACCACACCGACCACCCAGAGGCGAACACCAACGCCGACTTGTTCGTTGTGCCTGTGACTGGTGGTGAGGCTAAATGTATCACCGTCGACAACAAGGCTTGGGACGGCACACCAAAATACTCGCCCGACGGCCGCTACATCGCCTACCGCTTTCAAGTGGTGCCCGGTCACGAAAGCGACCGTTTCCGCTTGGCGCTCTACGACCGCGCTACTGGCGAGAAGCGAGTGCTGACCGAAGATATTGACAACTGGGTGAACGACGATTACCTTTGGACTGCCGACAGCAAGAGCATTTATTTCGGTGTGCAGGAATTGGGTGCTGTGCCCATCTATAAGGTGGACGTGAAAAGCGGCAAGCACGCCAAAGTGCTGCCCGACCGTGCCGTTGCCACTTTCTGCCTCGGCAACGATGGCTATCTCTACTACACTTACTCCACCACAGGCAAGCCATCGGCACTCTATCGCATGAAGAACGGCGGCAAGACCGAACAGCAACTCACCTTCCTCAACCAAGAGTTGGAAGACGAAGTAGATATTCGCCCAAGCGAGGTGATGTGGGTGGAAGGCGCAGAAGGTGCCAAGATTCAGGTGTTTGTGGTCAAGCCACACGATTTCGACCCCAACAAGAAATATCCTTTAGTAATCAATGTGCATGGTGGTCCACAAATGCAGTGGATGAACTCGTTCCGTGCCGATTGGCAGGTGTATCCGGGCGCAGGCTATGTGATTGCTTACCCCAACCCTCACGGCTCTACTGGCTACGGTCAGGACTTCACCACCAGCATTTCGGGCGACTGGGGCGGCAAGCCTTACGAAGATGTGATTAAGGTGACCGAGGCACTTGCCAAACTCCCTTACGTGGATGCCGACCGCATGGGCGCAATGGGCTGGAGCTACGGTGGATATTTCATGAACTGGCTGCAAGGCCACGACCACCCATTCAAGTGCTTGGCTTCGATGATGGGTCTTTACGACTTGCGTTCGATGTGGGGCACTACCGAAGAACTCTGGTTCCCTAATTTCGACCTTAAAGGCCAGCCTTGGAACTCTGAACTTTACAAAAAGTGGTCGCCATCGGAATATGTGGAGAATTTCAAGACTCCAACTCTCATTCTCACAGGCGAACGCGACTACCGTGTGAGCTACACCCAAAGCATTCAGTATTTTAGCGTGCTGCAAACCCTCGGTATTCCATCACGCCTGATTGTGTTCAGCAACGACGGCCACTGGCCCGACACCATGAACTCAATGCCAGTGTACTACAACGCCCACCTCGAATGGTTCCACAAATACCTCGGCGGCGATCCAGCCCCATGGGACACCCACAAGATGATGAACAACGAAGTGGAATACTAACCCATAGGAAATACGGCATTACCATTATGTGATGCCATAAAAAATGGTAGGAACACAATCATCCAGTTCCTACCATTTTTGTATATTATCTGTTGAAAAACGGGCGAGCCGTTTTTGTGGGGAAGGCTATTCGGCTTGCTATTTTTCCTGCGCTTCGTCGGACAGTCCGAGTGCCTTTCTGATGAGGGGTTCAAGTTCGTCTGCGTCAGTTGATGTGGAAAGAATTGTGCCGTTGCTATCGATGAGGAACATGCCCCCGCCAGAGAAGGCAAGTCCGTTCTTCTGCCATACTTTCAGTTCGTCCTTCAGGTCAATATAATTCTGCCATGGATAGCCGTCCTTCTCTGCAGCTTGGGTCATGCGGCTCACCTCTTCCTCGCGAGCTATGCCTATGACGACAAATCCCAGTTTCTTGTATTTCTCATAGAGTGGGATAAGTTCTTTGCTATGCTTACGGCAAGGACCACACCACGAAGCCCATAAGTCGATAACTGCAACCTTGCCACGGTAGAGCGATGCCACGTTTACGCGCTCACCTTCGGCAGTCAACACCTCGAAATCGATGTAAGGATTGCCGGGTGTCTGTTTCCAGCCAGTTTCAAGGGCATGGATGGTGTTGTGGATGGGATTATCGGGGTGATAGTTCTCGTAGGTGGAATGATAAAGGTTCATCAGAGCTGTCGCTTTCTCGTTATATTTCTCGTCTTTAGATTGCATCTGATTGGCAATGTCATAGAGAGCGAAAAGCATGGGGTGTGTCTTATAATACTCATATTCCCACGCTTGGTATTGGGCGTAGAGTTTGTGATTCTCAACCAGAAACTTCTGGTAGCGCTTTATGGATAGGGAGTCCTCTCTTGGGTCCTTGCCTTGTCTTTGCAATTCCTCAATCCGGGGTTGGAGTTCATTCATGACATCCGTCATTAACGAGTCCATTTTTGAGATATAGAGCCGTTCTGCCTCCGCATCCATCTTCGTTGTTTTCATCTGTTCATAGCCATCGCTGTTCACTGTCCACTTATCGTCGTCGAAAAGCAAAGATACAGTTGCGTTGTTCTCGACGATAAATTTTTTGCAACTCCATGATCCGTTCTTGTATTGCTCATGCAAAAACACTCTGTAAAGCCCAATTTTATCGGTCGCCACATCGAACGAGAATCGACCTTGCGCGTCGGCCTTTGTGGTGGTGTAATTATCGGATACGCGAATGTCCACTTCTGCAGGGCAAATGAGCACAGTGTTGCCCTTGGTAGTATCACGCAATTCGCCCTTGATATGGCATTTTACTTGCGCTTGCCCCACCAGTGCAACGAGGGCAAGCAAGAGAATGATAATGGTTTTCTTGTTCATGTCTTATCTGTAAAAAGTTTTTAAGGAGAGGTTTGAGCAATTAGTCGTTGAGTACGAGTTCTACGGGGCAATGGTCGCTGCCGAAAATCTCGTTGTGAATGGTGGCAGAAGCCATCTTGTCGGCAAGGCGGTTGCTCACAAGGAAATAGTCGATACGCCACCCCGCATTCTTCTCGCGCGCACGGAAGCGGTAGCTCCACCACGAATAGGCATCGGTGAGGTCGGGGTAGAAGTAGCGGAAACTGTCGGTGAACCCTGCACCCAAGAGCGAGGTCATTTTCTCACGCTCCTCATCGGTGAAACCGGCGTTTTTGCGGTTGGTCTTCGGATTTTTCAAGTCAATCTCCTTGTGTGCCACATTCAAATCGCCGCACACAATCACAGGCTTCTTGGCATCGAGCCACTGCAAGTAGGCGCGAAAATCGTCCTCCCACGTCATACGGTAGTCGAGGCGGCGCAGACCGTCCTGACTGTTGGGCGTGTAGCAAGTCACGAGGTAGAAATCAGGCATTTCGAGCGTAATCACACGTCCCTCGTGGTCGTGCTCATCAATGCCCAAGCCGTAGGTCACGCTCAACGGAGTGTGCTTGGTGAAAATCGCCGTACCGCTGTAGCCTTTCTTGTCGGCGTAGTTCCAATACGACTCATAGCCATCGAAAGCCAAATCGAGTTGACCGGCTTGCATCTTCGTTTCTTGCAAACAGAAGAAATCGGCATCGAGCGAAGCAAAGATTTCGGCGAAACCCTTGCCCACCACCGCGCGAAGTCCGTTCACATTCCAAGAAATGAATTTCATATTATTTTTTTTCTTCTTTATCAATTTGTTGAAGTTTCATTTCCTTCACCACACGCTCAAATTCTTCACGAGCCAGTTTGCGAGCAGCAAACGAAAACTTAAGGGCAAGCACCAAAGCACCTACCGAAATCAGAGCGCCAAACACCAGCACCCAACCTGGCACAAGCAGACTCTGCCCAGCGTAAAGCACGGCACCAGCCACGGCTATCGCCACAAAATCAAAAATCAGCGCACGTTTGCGCAAAGTCTTGTAATCCATAATATTAAATGTTTTTTATTACCAAAATTTGTTCAGATCCTCGCTGTACTCAAATCCTGCGTCCTTCAGCTTTTTTTCGAGCCAATCACGGTCCACATCAGTTGCTTTGCAAAATTCGTCGAGTGAACTATACACATCACGAAGCTGCGTATTCACATAGCTAAAGAGCATAAACGGGTCTTGGGGTAGTTTGTCCATTTCTTAAAGTCATTAATTTACAAATATAGCCAATTTCCCCCACACCACCAAATTCCGCCACCAAATCCCGCAAAATTCCTATCGTTTTTTGCTTAATAGTTATGTTCTTCTAAAAAATGATATTAATTTCGTATTTTTGCAGAGTAAAACCGTAAGTGTGTATGGAAGAAAAACAAAATATAAAAGTTGGCGTTTCACCTACTATCGATAATCAGTTGGCTGTTCCCACTATTCAGAGCAAAATTGCATTGATTCGAGGTCAGCAAGTACTTTTGGATAGGGATTTGGCCCGATTCTATGGTGTAGAGGTTTCGCAGATGAATCGCCAAGTAAAGCGCAACATAGAACGTTTTCCTGAAGATTTTATGTTTCAACTCACAAAAGCAGAGAACGAAGCTTTGAAATGCCAATTTGGCATCTCAAAACAGCGTGGTGGTGATCGTCGACTGCCATACGCATTTACAGAGCAAGGAGTGGCTATGTTGAGCGGTTTGCTTAGAAGTGAAGTTGCGATTGCAGCAAATATAATGATTATGCGCGCGTTTGTGACGATGCGTCGCTTCTTGACGATGAATGCTCAAATATATCAACGTCTTGATAGGATAGAAGGGCAGCAACTGATGGATAATCAATGGAGGGCTGAGACTGAAAGTAAAATAGAAACCATTTTAGACAAATTGGAGGAGAAAACTCCAAGTCCAACTGCAGAACAAATTTTTGCTACAGGTTGTATTTGGGACGCATGGCAATTCGTTTCTGAACTTATTCGTGGGGCAAAGGTTCGAATTATTTTGATTGACAACTATGTAGATGACCGTGTTTTGACATTGCTATGCAAACGAAAAGAGGGAGTTTCGGCAACTATCCACACTCGTTATAATCAACATTTTTTACTTGATTTAGAAAAGCATAATCAGCAATATTCAGCAATCACTGCGGTTCAGATACCTCATAAGCATCACGATAGGTTTTTGGTGATTGATGATGTGGTCTATTTGCTTGGGGCGAGTGTTAAAGATATGGGGACTGGTTTGTGTGCGATTACGCGCCTGGTCACAAAGCCAGAGGAAATTTTGGAGATGATAAAGTAAGTTTTTATAGGTATTAATAAGATATATTTTTTTGTGATGAAGAATGTGGTTTGGTTCAGTTTTTTGGTGATGGTGGCTGCGCTTTGGTCGTGTGGCGGTAAGGTGACAGATGATGTGAGGGCCGACCGTCCAGACACGATTGTGATGAAGTTGGGTCCCGATTCCACGTTGGCGGTGATTGGCAAGGCATCGACTGCGGAGCGGCTTCAACTGGTGCTGAAATTCCAAAACGAATTTCCCGACACGGTGAACGTGTCGCTCCCCGATGCGTTGAAACCGAAAAAGGCTGCCGATGGAGAAAAAGCCGAAGGACTGCTCACCGTGGGCAAGGTGGTGATTGCTAAAATCTCGCGTGAGGAATCGGGCGAATACGTGCTTCACGGCATCACCGATGTGACCGAGCCATACCTAAAGGCATGTGAGCGATACATTGCCACTTGGACCACCCCCGACAGCATAGCGGTGGAACTGACCATCGCACAAGGCGGCAAAGCATCGGTTCAAAATGCAAAAAAGATGAATTATTCGGAATGGCAACCCATTGGCGCCAATTTCAACTCAATATTACTGAAAGGCACCGACGGAGTGCGCGACACAGCCACCGTGACCGACGGTAAACTCACACTCCGCACCCATCAAACAAAATCTCCCCAAACCATCATCTTCGTGAAATCCAAGAAAAAACAGAATGGTTAATTTTGTGGAGTAATGGAGGACTTGAAGTTACATAGGTTTGAGACGGAGATTGGGGGAATTGAGGTGCCGGAGCGGCTCAACAATCCTTTCGAATATGCGCCACACCCGCTTGCTGTGCTTGCCGCCGAGCAGGTGAAAAGGTATGTGGGTGCGCACTCGGAATGGGCTGGGGAACTGGCGCGTGGCAAGATGCTTGGCGTGCTGGTGGTGAGCGATGCGAGTGGCAAACTGGGCTTTCTGGCTGCGTATTCAGGAATTTTGGCCGGGAGCAACAGCCACGATTATTTCGTGCCTCCCATCTACGATTTGCTTACGCCCAACGGCGAATTTAAGCAGGGCGAGGCACAAATCTCCGCCATCAACGCACAAATCACACAACTCGAATCATCGGATTCGCTACGCGTGGCGAAGCACGCGCTGCAAGAGGCGGAGGAAGCAAAAACCACCGCTATCAATGCCTACAAACTGACGATGAGCGAGGCGAAGGCTAACAGGGAGGCGCGCCGCAAAGGTGGGGTGCTCTCTGCCGAGGAAGAAAAGGCACTCATCGCTGAAAGCCAATTTCAGAAGGCGGAACTGAAGCGTATTCGTCAGCGCCACGATGCCATCGTTGATGAAAAGAAAGCGGCGATTGCGCGCTTACAAAGCGAAATATCTGCGCTGAAAGCCCGTCGCAAAACCATGAGCGAGGCACTTCAGGAGCGCATTTTCCGATTGTTTGTGGTGAACAGTGGCGAAGGCGAGCGACGCGACCTGATTGACGTGTTTGCCACATTCTACCAAGCCAACCCCACCCTGCAAGCATCAGCCATTCCGCCATCGGGCTCTGGCGAGTGTTGTGCGCCCAAATTGCTGCAATACGCATTCAATCACCAGTTGAAGCCGCTTTGCATCGCCGAATTTTGGTGGGGCAATTCGCCAGCAAAGGAGATTCGCCACCACGGTCACTACTATGGGGCGTGTCTGGGCAAGTGCCGCCCTATCCTTTCGCACATGCTCCGAGGCGTGAACATCGAGCCTCAGCAGCACGAGAAGAGGGTGGCTACCACCGACGACATGATACTCTATGCCGACTCGTGGATAGTGGTGGCAAACAAACCTGCCGGTATGCTCACCGTGCCTGGCCGCCTACACGACAATTCACTTCAAACCATTATTTCACAAGAGATTGGTGCACCATTGAAAGCGGTGCACAGGCTCGACATGAGCACTTCGGGCATCGTGATTTTGGCGAAGAGCGATGCGGTGTATGCCGCTTTGCAAACCGATTTCGCGAGCCGCAACATTGAAAAACGCTATATTGCGCTGCTCGACGGAATGGTGACAGAAAAAGAAGGCGTGATTGATTTACCGCTACGCCCCGACATCAACGACCGTCCGCGCCAAATGGTGGACTACGATCACGGCAAACGCGCCATCACACGCTACGAGGTGCTGAGCCACACGCCCGACCGCCGCACACGCATTGCGTTCTACCCCCTCACAGGCCGCACGCATCAACTGCGTGTACACGCCAGCCACAAGAGCGGACTGGGCTGCCCCATCGTGGGCGACATGCTATACGGCCACGCCAACACGCGCCTGATGCTCCACGCCGAAGCCATCACCTTCACCCACCCCGTCAGCAAGAAAAGCCTCACCTTCAAGGCACCCTGCCCATTTTAACCCAAACCGGTAATTTATTTGTTTTTTGATTGTTTGATGTCGTCGAGGTGTCCTTCGAGAAATTCGTCCATGTGTTCTTCAAGGTGCTGTTTCACCTTTTCCTCAATCACGGCATCCATTTTCGTCTCGTCGACTTTGGATTTGCGTTTGCCTGACGGAATTTTAGGCACATGGAGGATAAACTCGTTGTAGTACGAAATGAGCAGCGAAGTGAGAGGCAAAGCGATAATCAGTCCGATAAAGCCCAACACATAGCCCCAAAGCGCCAACGCCAAGAACACAATAGCTGGGCGGAGTCCGATTTGCGAACGCATAATCAGAGGAATCAGTATCAAATCCTGAATGGCTTGGCAAATGCAGTAGGCGGCAAAAGTCCAGCCAAACAGCGGCCAGAGCGGCGCGCCAGTAGCCACAGATTGCACCACGCAAAGGAAAGCCGCAAACGGAATGGAAACGAGTTGGAGATATGGCACCATATTCATCACTCCAATTGAAAGACCAAACACTATAGCCATCGGCAGTTTGATAATCGAGAACTCTATGGCGAAAATAATGCCCACACACAGCGACACCAACGCCTGGCCACGGAAATAGCGTCGCATGGTGCCTGTCACATCGTTGAAGATGCGAAACACGGTATGGCGATATGGCTTTGGCACACTTGCCTTGAATCCACGAGCAATGATATCGTAGTCGAGCAGCACGAAAAACATATACAGCAATGCCACCATCCACGAAACCACCGCAAGCACAAAATGAATGGTAGTGCCCAACACCGACACCGTGCCGCTCATCACGCTCTTAAAGAAGTCGAAAATCTGGTCCTTTGAGAACATCGCCTCCAACTTATCGGCGCTCAGATACTCGTTCACGAACTGAAGCAGCCAGTCGGGCATGGTAGATGATTTCACCTCGTGGGTGATGTATTTGCCGAGCAGTTTGCCCATATCCACAAACGATTCGATAACCGACGGAATCAAAAACCAGCAAGCCAAAAACAGTGCGCCAAAGAAAAGCGTCATGGTAAGCAGCGCTGGGAACATACGGTTTTTCAAATGAAACACTCGCATGAAGAATCGCACCACCGGCTCCAGCATATACGCCAACAGGCAACCCACCACAAAAGGCAACAAAATGCTACTCAAGTAATTAATCAAAAACACGCCCAAGCCTACACTTGCGCAAGTGAGCACCAACCGCACCGTGCGGTCGAGGTCATATTTTTTGCGTCCTATTGCATCTGTCATAGTCAGGAAATTTAAATCGTTAGGAGTTGGTGCAAATATAGTGCATTTTCGGGAATTAATGATTAATTTTGTAAAAACATTCATTGCATGAATAACTTCCCATTACTCAAAGACCGTATTCTAAGCGAAGGCAAATGCCTCGACGGTGGCATACTGAAAGTGGATGGTTTTATCAACCATCAAATGGACCCCGACCTGATGATGGCTATCGGCAAAGAGTTTGCCGAGCGCTTCAAAGACAGTGATTACAACAAGATTGTGACTATCGAAGCCAGTGGCATAGCACCAGCCATAGCCATGGGTATAGCCACTCACCGCCCAGTGGTGTTTGTCAAGAAGAAGAAACCATCCACGATGCAAAACATGCTTTCGACCGTGGTGCACTCCTTCACCAAAAACATTGATGTCACCATCTGCGCAAGTAAGGAATTTCTCCAGCCCGACGACCGCATTTTGGTAATCGACGACTTCTTGGCAAGAGGCAACACCGCCCAAGGCATCATCGAGTTGGCAAACCAGGCTGGCTGCAAAATTGCAGGCTTCGGCTTCGTGATTGAGAAAACTTTCCAAAACGGCAGAAAACTACTTATCGACGGTGGCTACCGCGTGGAATCGCTCGCTCAAATCACCGCCCTTGAAGGAAACAAGATTTCATTCTAATCAAGAAGTTAAGGAGATTTTTTTAGGAGTTAAGAAGTTAAGAAGTTAAGACGATAGCCTCTGGCTTTTGAAATGATGGTGTTTCCGTCAGACCTGTCAGACTTGTCGGACTTGTCAGACCCAAACTCGTTGACTCGTTGACCTGTTGACTCGTTGACTTCCCAAAAACAATGAACGAAAAGACGCTTATAGTGATTACAGGGCCTACCGGCATTGGCAAAACTGCGGTTGCCATTGCTGTGGCTCGGCATTTGGGGTGCGAGATTATCAACGCCGACTCCCGGCAGATATTTCGCGACATACCCATTGGCACCGCCGCCCCCACAGCCGAGGAGCAGGCGCTGGTGAGGCATCACTTTGTGGCGTTTAAGAATCTTGACGAATATTACAGCGCAGCGCAGTTTGAAACCGATGTGATGGCACTGCTCCCTAATTTTTGGGCGAAAGGCGACTATGCGGTGCTGTGCGGTGGCAGTATGATGTATGTGGATGCGGTGTGCAAGGGCATCGACATCGTGCCCGACATCACCGACGAAATCCGCACGCAAGCCAAGCAAGAATTGGCGCAACACGGCTTGGAACCACTTCTGAAGGAACTGGAGCAATCCGACCCCGAATACTTCGCCATCGTGGACAAGAAGAACCCGAAACGAATAGTTCACGCCTTGGAAGTGTGCCGACAGACTGGCAAAACCTACACCTCGTTTCGCACTGGCAACAAGAAAGAGCGGCCGTTTCGCATCGTGAAAATCGGGCTCAATATGGAGCGCGCCGAACTTTTCGACCGCATCAACCGCCGTGTAGATGCCATGATGGAGGCTGGTTTTGAGCAAGAGGCACGGAGCGTGTATCACCTGCGCCACTACAATTCGCTCAACACCGTGGGTTTCAAGGAGATGTTTGCCTATTTCGATGGCACCATGGATTTTATCACCGCTCGTGAGCGAATGAAGAAAAACACGAGGGTATATGCCAAAAAACAACTCACATGGTATGCAAAAGACCCTGATATACAGTGGCTACACCCCTGTGAGGCTAAAGATAGAATTATCCAAATAATCAACAATATTCATTAAACCAATTCGGCAATCGGTTGTCTATTCAGCAAACAACGAGATTGCAGAATCAAACAAAAAACAACAGCATTATGAAAGCAAAGATGAACATATTGGCAATGCTCGCATTCATGGCGCTTGTGACCACATCTTGCGGCATATTCGACGAACCAAGTTATAACGACGTGGTGATGTATGGATCGCCTTACTACTACGAAGGCACCACCTACTACTATTACAACAACGTGTATTATCTCCCATACGATTCCTATGGCACAATGAGCGTGCGCCGCGCCAACAACCTGCCTCGTAGCGCATACCGCAACGGCTACAACAGCGGTTACGACAGTGGCTACGACCAAGGCTATCGCGACGCTAACCGCGACAACCGCAAGCATCACTACTCATCGGGCAACGGCCGACGTCCTGGCGATGGCAACAACGCCAACCCAGGCAACTACAACCGCCATAACAACAATAGCAACAAGAACAACGGCAACTACGGCGGTGGCAAGCGTCCTAACGGCAATAATAGCAACGGCAACTACAACCGCAACAACAACAATAACAATAAGAATAATGGCAACTATGGCGGTGGCAACCGTCCAAACCGTGACTTCGGCGGCAACTCTGGCAATGGCGTAACATCACGCAAGCAGACTTCTACCGCCACTAAAGTGGCTCCTAACACTGGTAGAGCAACCTTGAGCACCACGCCCACCCAAACCATGCCAGCACAAAAAGCCACCAGCACAAAAAGCCACAGTAGCAATGGCAACAGTGGCAGCGTGGACGTGTCAGGCGGCCGCCGCTAACCCCAAAGCCCCAAAAACGAACATCAAATACCCCCAAAAAGGCATATCCACAAACAGGATATGCCTTTTCTCATTACCCACCCAATCTCCAATATATCAACGCAATAGAATATGTGTTAAATTATATTAAAACAGAGTATGGACTCTTGCATTTATAAATTGTCGCTTTTAAATTTGCAAAAAATAGAACGAGAGCTTTACGATTAGATCGCTTAACAGAAACCTTTAAAATAATAGATTATGATTTTAAAATTTGCCTACATTACCGTTACAAGCAGTCTTCTGCTATTTTTAGCAGCATGTAGTTCTGCAGACGACTTTGATTTTACACAAAATCAAAACCTCTTAAAAGTTGATGTCAAATCTGCTCCAAATACAGATTTTAAAGTCAACGAGCAACTCCTTCACAAATTTCTTTCCATAAAAAAAGAAAAAGCAGAAAAAATCACCCCCATAATTAATGATGATGACACTTTAGCTTACATTATAGATTATGAAAAAGGCTGGAAATTAATTTCTGGCGATCAAAGGTTATCACCCATTCTTACACAATCAGATAATGGTACTTTTGACATATCCGATTCAAATTGTCCTGAAACTGCGAGCATTCTCGGACAAATTAATTATATAAAAGAAATTCGAAGATCAGAACAAAAAGAAAAAAGCCCTATTTGGGAATTTCTTTCAAAAAAAAACAAAAGAAACAGCAAAGCAAATAAAATAAAAAAAAGAGGCTATGGTATGGGCATGTGGATTCCAAAAGATACCACATACGACACTCAAACCAACACATACCCACATATAATCACCACTTCTTGGCACCAAGAATATCCTTACAATCAATTTACACCCCTCCGATATAACGAAGATCGTGGCATTTGGATGCATACGCCTGTCGGATGTGTTCCTGTAGCAGTAGGACAAGTAATATATCACTACAGAAAAGATTGTAATCGGGACATTTCAATTCCAATCGCAGCCACAGAGCCAACAGAGTCCAACACTAACGAGTTCACAATCATTGAAAGTTCTACAGATGGATGGAACTATCTTACAAATAGTTATTACGTGGCTATGTTTCTCAGAAATCTTGGGCAACAAATGGACACACAATATGCTTTTGGTGGTTCCGGCACATTTGTAAGCAAAATGTGGGTTATGAGACAGCTATACCTTTTAGATTTTGACACAAAGGAAAAATATGACTACAATACGCTTATAAGCTATTTACAAAAAAGGCAACCGATTATTATAAGTGGTTCTTCATCTTCTGGTGGTCATAGATTCATTATTGATGGCTATAAAGAAATTATTAATACTCTATCCATCAGATACGAGTGGGATGAAAACCATATAATTACAGAAGAAGAATTAAACCGACTTCCACAAAGTTTATTTGAACAGGGCGCCAGTGGAGAAACAGAAAGAATTGAAGAAATCACCTCTGACAAAAACACCTATATCACAATGAACTGGGGGTGGAGGACTGATAACTCAAATTGGTATTTGGCACACGAATATTCCAGTGGATATGCAGGCAGTGACTTTGCTGGAGATTTTAATCACCCACAAAGAGATTATGCTCACCCTCCATATTGGACAATAAGTGGCGACACATACAATCGTGTAGCCTTCATGTTCTATAATTTTAGAGAATACTATCCCACGAACAACGAAGGCAGTGAATTTGTTCCATAAAGCAGTTATGACAAATAAAAACAGCCAAAACTAAAACATCTCCTAAAACTAAGAAGAAGTGTAGATTTTCTCAACAAGTCAATAGATTTACATTATCAAAAAAATAACCAAACATTACTAATTAAAAAAATTACAGCAAAATGAAGAAGTCACTCTATTATTGTCTGCTCATCTGCTTATCAGCAATGATGGCGCTACCGTCGTGCAGCAATGAAAGCGACGGTCCCAATGTGAAAAATGAAGAGCCAGCACAATATATGATTAAGCTGTCGGCTCCACAAATGAAGGTGTTATCACAATCCAACGATTTCGCATTCGATGTGTTGAAAGCGGTGAATAATGAAAACACCAACGCTTTCATTTCACCCTACAGTCTTGGGCAAGCACTTGCCATGATTGCCAATGGCGCAGAGGGTGAAACTCTGGAAGAAATTGCCGCTGTACTGAAAATCGGCGACGGAATTTCCATCGACGACATCAACAGTTATTACGCCACGATGAACAAGGCGCTGACCGACATCAAGTGCTCGTCACAGATAGCCTTTGCCAATTCCCTTTGGGTGAACAAAGATTTTGACGGCACTATCCTCGACAGTTACAAGAAAAATATGCAATCGTCATACGATGCAATGGTGGATGTGCTTGATTTTGCCGACAGTAAATCGACCGACATTATCAACAGCTGGTCGAAGAAGCAAACCAATGGCTTAATTCCCACTATTGTTGACAATTTGAGCAATGATATGCCACACACCATACTATTAAACAGCCTATACTTCAAGGGACTGTGGAGCTACTTCCCAAAGACAAACACTTATTCCGACAACTTCCGCAACCAGTTTGACCGCAACGAAAAAGTGAAAATGATGAAGTCCGATAAGTGCGAATTAGCAGGCTTCGTCACCGACGAGGAACTGATGGCTGAATTTGACTATGGTGGCAAAGCATTCCAAATGCAAATTATTATGCCCAAAAAAGAGAAAATCAACGATTATATTCAAGACCTGGACGGCGAAAAATATGCAGAGATGCTTTCGTATCTGACGAAAAGCAAGTCAATCGTAGCTATGCCAAAATTTAAAAGCAAATATAGCTACAACTTAGAAAATCCCCTGAAAGCGATGGGTATTACTAAAGCCTTCAGCGATTATGCCGAATTTGGAAAAATCTCTACCAAAAAAGAATTCAAAATCACAAAAACTCTCCAAAACACCACTATAGAGGTGAATGAAGAAGGGTCAGTGGCATCTGCCACCACAAGAATAGACGGAAGTGTGGACATCAACGTTGGAGAACTGCCCAAAGAGTTCATCATCGACCACCCATTCATCTATTTGATTAGGGAACGCCAAACCGGCGCCATCTTATTCATCGGAAAGGTTCAAAGCATGGAAGGTATGCAAAATTAATAGCATATACCCACATATATCACATTCGCCACAAAGCCTTTTGCGTCGCTTTGTGGCGAATGTTTTTTCATAAGGGGTAATGCGATAATGTGTCAAATTTACAAGTATAACGTAGGGACATGCCTTTGGCGAGAGCACTGAAAAAAGTCGAAAAGAGGGATTTTGAGCCGTTGGAAACGGCTGATTGTGGTTAACTCCATGCAAGCTCGCTTGCGAGCGCAGCTTGGAGACAGGTCCAAATATAGTGGCGAGCGTCGGAGACGGTCGGTCGTGGTAGCATCAATAGTCTTGACCATAACCGACCCTCTACGAGGCTCACACCCTCTTTTGTGCAATCTCCAAGCTGCGCTCATTCGCTCCTGCGGAGCTTCATTCGCTTGCATGGAGTTAACCATAATCAGCCGTTTCCAACGGCTACAAGCCTCCACAAAATCTTTACTTCATTCACTATTTTTATAGTTTTTCAGTGCTTTCGAAGTATCGCGCCCTACCATGCAAAATCGTTTGGGAGATTGATACAACCTCTTTTCAAGAAATCATTTTATTATCAGGGGTTTTTCGCCGTGAAACGGCGAGTGGTTTTTATCCTTGGAGCAAAGTGGAAGGCCCTCGTAAGAGGGTGGCGGAGGGATTGTGTGGTTGGCGGCATGGAAACTTGTTTCCAATGACGCAAAGCGCACAGTCGCATCGCTAAATGCGAAGCCTTCCACTTTGCTCCAAGGCTGTTTTTTATGTTTTTGTCTTTGATTCCATTCACGATTCGGCAACAATGCACAATCTATCCCAGTAATTTTCCACTGAACCCATTTTGCTCATCCCTATGAAGGGATTATTTGATGAAATGGGCGTGCTGCACGTCGTAGAGGCCGGTGTCGAGGAGGCGGATTTGGGGAATTACGGGCAGGGCGAGGAATGAGAGGGTGATGAATGGGTCGATGTTTTGATTCACACCCAACTCATGCGCCTTATGTTCGAGACGCGAAATGCCCGTAATGGCATCTTCGATGCCAAGGGGCGACATCAAGCCGTAGCATGGCAGCGCAAACTCGTCAATCACCTCGCCATGGGAGGCTATCACATATCCGCCACCAATGTCGCGAAGGCGATTGCACGCCACAGCCATATCCTCGGCATTATCGCCAGCGCAAATCACATTGTGCGAGTCGTGAGCCACGCTCGTAGCCACTGCCCCACCCTTGATGTTGTAGCCAATGAGCGGACACACGGCTATGTTGCCGTTTTTGCCGTGTCGCTCCACGGTGGCAAGGATATTCAAGCCCTTGTATTCGCCATTGTCAAGCGTCACATGCTCGGTGAGCAACTGCCCATCCACGATTTTGATGGCATTGCGCTGCGCCACGGCACTGAGCACGAAGTCGCTTGCGGTGAGCGTTTTGAATTTCACCGTATTGGGATAACCGTTCTGCACCACATTGGTATCATTTATGATACCTTTATCAATGATTTTACCATCTTTAATCACACAGGAAATATCGCTACATGCGGCATCGGTAATCACGATATCTGCCACATAGCCTTCACGGATATTGCCCCTTTGGGCAAGGTGATAGTAGTGGCAAGGGTTGAACGACGCCATTTTCGACACCTCGCCCCAAGTGAAGCCCATCTCCAACGCCTTTCTCACAATATGCGAAATATGCCCTTCCTGCGCAATGGTGGAGAGGTGCTTATCGTCGGTGCAGAACGAGAATTTCGACACATCAAGCCCATGCTCCTTCACGCAGTGGAGCAAGGCATCGGCATTGCGTGCCGCGCTACCCTCGCGGATATAGATGTTCATGCCCTTGTGGTAGCGTGCCAGCACACCCTCATCGTCGTAGCACTCGTGGTCGTTGGAAATGCCGTATTCCACATAGGCATCCAACATCGCCTCGTCCATGCCGGCTGTGTGGCCGTCGATAGGTCGGCCGTCGAACAGCGAGAGTTTCGCCATCATTTCAGGTTCACCAGCCACCACATCGCCAAATGACATCACTTCGCCCAGCCCCACAATGCGCTCATCGCTCAAAAACGGCTTCATCTGCTCGGCGGTGAAATGCCCTGCCCCATTGGTCTCGAAACTGGTGGCTGGCACACACGAGGGAACTACGGTGAATACGCTGATTTGCGCCTTGTCGGTCTCGTCGAGAAACAGCCGGAGCGCATCGGCACCGCCCACATTCACCAATTCGTGCGGGTCGGCTATCACAGTGGTTGTGCCACACGGCAGCACCGCCTTACCAAAGGTGGCAGGCAGCACCATCGACGACTCGATGTGCATGTGCGAATCCACAAAGCCCGCCACCACCATCTTGCCAGCGCAATCAATCACCACATCGGCTGTAGCCCGGTCGGCTGTGCCCACAAAGGTGATTACGCCATCGGTAATCCCCACGTCGGCTTTGGTCACTGTGCCCGATTCGGCATCTACCACATTTCCGTTTTTCAGCAGAATGCTGAACGATTTGTTTCTATTGTCACTGGAGTAGTTTGTCATAAAGTGTTTTTTTTCAGTATGATGAATTGGCGATAATTTACTTACGAAACGATGGTAGCAACGATTGTGCGCGCGCCGCCGTGATTGCGAAACTCACACAGGTAAATGCCTTGCCATGTGCCGAGGTTGAGCCTGCCACCCGTGATGGGAATGGTGAGTGTGGCACCCACAAGCGCACTCTTAGCGTGAGCAGGCATATCGTCGCTGCCCTCAAGCGTGTGCTTGAAATAGGGCTGGTTCTCCGGCACCAAATGGTTGAAAATCTCGTTCATATCGTGGCGCACGTCAGCGTCCCAGTTCTCATTGAGGCAAAGTCCTGCCGAAGTGTGCTTCAAAAGCAGGTGCAGCACCCCCACTTCGGGAAGTGCCCCCAGCCCACGCACCACCTCATCGGTCACCAAATGGCAACCACGAGTGCGGGCACAAAGTTGAAATTCCTTTTGAGTAATCATGTTCATTTATATAAAGTGGAGGCACACCGATTGGGGTATGCCTCCACAAAGATACGATTTTATTTCAATTATTTAATAATCATGCGAGCAGTTTGGGCACCAGATTGAAGCAGATACACACCTGCGGAAAGACCTGAAGTAGAGATTTTGCCATCAATAGGGGTTACGGTCTTCACCAGTCGGCCCTCGATGTTGTAAATCTTCACATCTTCCTTAGCACCTGCCACAGTCACCATTGCGCCAGCGTAGGCAGGGTTTGGTGTCACGGTCATACGGCTATTGTCAGCCACCACGGTGGTCACACCAGAAGTCTCATCCTTGCCATAGAGCAATTCGATGCCAGGAATTTCGAGCGAATAGTTCTGACCAGTGGTAGCGGCACCTGTGCTGAAATAGATATACACCATTTGCAATGGATAGTTGGAGAGGTCGGCAGCGTCGCACCATTGGCTGGTAGGCAATTTGCACACATATTCGCCCTCCACATTTTTAGGAATCTCAAAATCGGAAATCACTTGTGCGCCATTCACCGTGTTGGTAGAAATGCTCACACGCTTCACTTTTAGGTTGCCCGGACGGAAGCGAACACGGAGAGTGTCGGGAATACCCCACAACGCCATTTTCTTGGCAAGTTTGATGTAGGGGTTACGCGAACGTGCTCCCACGAAGTCGATTTTCATACCGTTTTCAAAAGAAGTGATAGTGCGGTTTTTGCCACCGCTTTGGGTGATGGTCCAAGTGGTTGGGTCGATGCTCACCTGCTCCACGGTGGTGACGTGAGCCTTAGGGTTCTGAACTTTCACGCTTACAGTGCCTTCAAAGTTCTCGCCCTTGCCTGAGATTTCGGCTTCGCCATCGGCTACGGCTTTCACCACACCAAATTCATCAACGGCTGCCACATCGGTGTTGCTTGAAGTCCAGTTCATCACCGATGGGTCAACGATGTCGCTACCTGCGCCACTCACGCCAAGCACCTTGATTTCGTAGTCGTGGTTTTTGTCCACCACCACGCTCTTGTCGCGGAGCATTTTCTCGGCGTTCACGATACGCACTGGTTGAGCGCACTTCACACCTTTGTATTCGGCATAGATGTTGCCATCGGCAGGCGTGGCTGAAGCGATGAAGGTGCCATCGCGGAATGTGCCCACCTGTGAATCGCAAGAGAGAGTCACGCCCTCCAATTCACGGATTTTCAGCACACCATATTTATTGTAGCCCCAAACCTTTGGAGCGATTTTTGCGCTGATAGAGATATTCCAGCAGCGAGGCGCGAAGTTAATCAAACCGATTTCATCGTCAACAGGAGCGTTCGACACGAGCAAACAGCCGTTGCCCACAGAGCGGAGCGATCCGTCGCTTGGAGTGTTGACCACATCGCCATTCACCACCATGCACGATGAACCGCCACCGTCGAGGTTCACAGCATTCACCGCACCCAGTCCCAAGAACACGCCAGCAGCCTCGCCGAGCGAAACGCCAGTTGATTTAGGACTGCGACCGTCGATTACCACGAAATACACCTTGGTGCTGTCGGCATTAAAACCGATGCAGGTGCGTGGGTGGCGTTCGTCCCAATCATCAATAATATTGCCATTTTGCAAAATAATATGGTCGCTACCGCCCATCAACTCCTTGAAATTCTTGAGCAAACCGGGTTGAGAGCGCAAATCCACTTTTAAATTGATAGCCAGTTCGTCGCCCTTAGCCATGGCTTTCAGGCGGTCGACGCAAGTGCCGCGAGCCCACAGAATGGCGCAGCCTTCAGGAATGTCGCTCACACCATTGCCATCGAAAATAGAGTCAACCACACAGTTCTCCACGGCATTGGCGTGCCATGCGAAAGAGCCGCTCTTTGGACGAATGAGTGCCTTCATACCACCAGCGCAGTTCTCGGTTTTGGGGCCGTAGGCATTGGTGTAGAGGTTGATTTGGTTGCCGCCAGTGTTTTCCCACTCAAGGCGCTGCATATTCACTGTATGCAGACGGTAACTTTCGCCCTTATGGGTGATAGAGCCGTAGAAGTCCACACGGTCGATGTAGGGGCGGCGTTCGTCGTCAAGCACAAAGCAAGCACGACCCACAGGGTTGGTGATGCACTGGTCGAGTTTGAACTGTCCGCTTCGTGGAATACCGTTTTCAAGCGTATTCTGGAAGAAATAAAAGTCGCCATTAGTTGCGCCAATCACCTCATGACCAGGGCGATTGTTTCGGGTAGCCATGCTCAAGGGGTTTTCTTCAGCCACACCCTTGTCGCCACCTTTGCAAGTTTCGAAATCCACATACTTGTTGGTCAGATCCATTTCCATCACGCTCACTTTCAGAGGCATGGCGGGCAAATCGTATTTCGCGAAAATCACGCCCGGTCCCACCATGTGTGGAAACACGAGGGTATCCACATCGAAAACTTTACTGCCAACTGTCCATTGTGTTTTGGCACGCATCGGACTTGCCAGCAGCAAGACCAACGCTACGAGAAAAATCAACTTTTTCATCTTTAATTATTTAGTCTAATAACAGGTTAATCAAAGTGGTGACATCGCCCACATTCACAGTGCCGTCGGCATTTAAATCGCACACGGCATCGGAATACGACGAAAGTCCTAATATCTTATTAATCAACGCAGTCACATCGGTCACATTCACCTCGCCATCGCCATTGATGTCGCCCGGCTTTTGCGCTGCCACAGCATTGTAAACGGTTTCAAAGCCCTTGAAGTCGATGGTGTATTTCTGACCAGTCTTTGAAGTGCCCATATTCAGTTGAATGGTGCTCAGCGTCAGAGGATAGGAGCCCATATTTTCGGTATCTACCCACGAAGCGGTAGGCACCGAGAGATGCAGGTCGTTGCCGGCAATCACGGTGTCGGGCTGAAGGGTGAGATAGGTGATTTTCTCACCGTTGCGACGAATGCCCAGCACCACATTCTTCATAGGTGCCTCGCCCGGATTCAAACGAATCTGAACCGAGTCGGGCAAACTCCACAAGCGAATGTTCTTGCTCAGCACTATCTTTGGACTGCGGCCCGACGCTCCTGTGTAGGTGTAGGTGAAACCATCGCCATGGGCGGTGCTCACAGCTTTTTTACCACCAGTCTGCGTAATTTTCCAAGTGCTCAAGTCGATATTGGGGTCGATTGCCATAATGTGAGCGGTCGGACGCTCCACAATCACCTTCATGGTGTCGGTGAAGTCGCCAATGGTGCCATACACATACGCCTCGCCGTCTTTCACGCCACGAAGCACGCCTGTGGCAGTGCCAATTTCCACCACGCTCTCATCGCTGCTGCTCCAAGTGAGAGCGGCAGGATTCACGGCACGCTTCACGCCATCGATGGTGTTTTCCATAGCCACGGCATATTGGCGATAGGTGTCGGTGATGATGGAGTCGTTCACAATGCGCAATCCTTCACCATTGCCCAAAATCTGAACAGGCACGGTGGCGGTGAGGTCGCCATAAGTGGCAGTAAGCACAGCATCGCCGCTGCCATCGCCGCAGAAAGTGCGTGCGTCGGTCATGTGTCCTACGGATTCGGGACAAGTGACCGTCACACCCTGCAAATCGGTGTCGATGAGCAAGCCATATTGGTTGTAGCCGTAGAACTTAGGAGTATAAACGCCATATTTCGGCACTTTTGCCACCCAATCAACGAATGCGATGCGCGCGATAGTGCTGTCGTCGGGGGCTGTGCTGATGGCGAAGAAACCGTTGGCATCGGAGCGTTCGGTACCGTCGCTTGGCACGTTGAGTGTGCCCAAAGCCTGGCTATACATTGTAGATGAGCCGCCGCTGTCGAAGTTCAAGCCTTCCCATGCGCCCAGTTGGCGGAGCAAGTCGGCACCCTCGGTGGTGCGTGCGCCACTTGAGATAGGCGAACGGCCATCAATCTGCACCATGATGATTTTGGTCTCGTCTTGGCTGTAACCCATCACGGTGAGGGGCTGACCGCTGCTGAACTGGCTCATGATATACTCGGTTTCGAGCACTTCGCCCTTCTCCAAGATTTTTGGAACACTTGAAATCATGGTAAACGGATTCACTTCCTGACCACTCATATACACACGAATATCGAAAGTGACCACATCGCCCGGCTTCAGGCTATTCACAAAGTTGAGCGTAGAGCCTTGACCACGAATCACGAAGCCGTTGGCAGGAATATCCATATCGCCCTCGCCCGATGGTGCAGAAGTCACCACCAAGCGGAATGGCTTGGCAATGCCAAACTCCTCGCCCTCGGCAAGCACCGCCTGCACCTCGGCACAAGTGCCGCGCAAGTTGGTGCCCGAAAGATAAGTGGAGGTGAACAGTGCTACCTGGTCGCAAGCATATTCGCAGTTCACCACACCCATGGGTGCGGTTTCGCCTTTTTCATTCTTCACCGTGCCACCAAAGGAGGCTTCGCCAAAGAGAGGTTTCTTGTTTTGGTCGAGGGTGAAGTCAATCCAGTTGCCCACATGGTTCACACCGTGGTAAATCGTGCCATCGGCAATACATGGGCCAATAGGAGAACCCACCACCGATTCGCCACGGCCAGTGAGACCACTGGTGCGGAAAAAGTCGCCATTCACGCCCAGGAAATACTGTGCGCCCGGACGCGATTTGCGGCGCGACATTCCCGAAATGGTTTCACCGCCGGCATACTTGTCCTGCCCCATCACGGCAGAGAAAGTAACGTAGGGGTTGGTGAGGTCTGTAATGGAATAGCGCACATACATCTGTCGGCCAGCGTCGCCACGCATCAGTAGCTGTGTGCAACTGGTGCTCGGTCCCACCATGGCATGAAAGATGGTATCAGCCACATATTCCGTGCCTCGAATATTGTAGTTAATTGAAGCGTTTGCCGCCCAAGCCATAGCACAGGCAAGGGCGGAAACTATCATCTTTATCATTTTGTGGACGATTTAAGAATCATATTGATAAGGTCGGTCACGTCAGATACATTCACCACGCCATCGCCATTGATGTCGCAAGCAGTGTTGCTGTAGCCGGAAAGACCGAGGATTTTGTTAATCAATGCAGTCACGTCAGATACGTTCACCACACCGTCGCCGTTGATGTCGCCCTTATTTTCGGCAGGGATAGCGTTGTAAACGGTTTCGAAACCGTCGAAGTCGATGGTGTATTTCATACCAGTCTTTGAAGTGCCCATATTGAGTTGGATATTGTTGAGCGTGATAGGATAGTTCATCATATCGGCAGCGTCGATCCATGATGCTGTAGGCAATTCAAGTTCAATCATCTTGCCGGCAATCACGGTATCGGGGGTAAGGGTATGGTAACTTACCTTCTGACCGTTGGGGCGAAGGCTCAATACCACATTCTTCACAGGAGCCTCACCTGGGTTGAAGCGAATGCGGATAGCATCAGGCAAACTCCACAAGCGAATGTTCTTGGTGAGCACAATCTTTGGGCTGCGGCCCGATGCACCGGTGTAGGTGTAAGTGAAGCCATTGCCGTGTGCTTCGCTCACTGCATTCTTACCGCCCGTTTGGCTGATTTTCCAAGTGCTCATATCCATATTGGGGTCGATAGGCATAATGTGGGCAGTAGGGATTTCCACATTCACAATCATGGTGTCGGCCACCTCGCCGAGTTTACCAATCACTTGGGTGGTGCCGTTGCGCACACCCTTCAGCACGCCTGTGCGCTCACCAATGGTGACAACGCTTTCGTCAAGGCTGGTCCAAGTGAGTGCGAGTGGGCTGATGCTCATGGCGTTTTCGCCGAGAGTGGTTTGAACATCTACTGCATATTCCTTAAAACTGTCGGTGATGATGGAATCGTTGGTGATTTTGATGTCGTCGACAGCATCAACAATAGTCACAGGTTCCGACACGCTCATACCCTCGTAAGTGGCAGTGAGCACGCCTTCGCGCACCGATGCGTCGGCATAGAAAGTAGAATCGGCGATGATATTGCCCAGCGACTTGTCGCAAGAGAGTTTCACACCCTTCACATCTTGACTCACCAGCATACCATATTTGTTGTAGCCGTAGAATTTTGGGGTATATACACCGTATTTAGGGAATTTGAGCGAGAAATCCACGAAGCGAATGCTTGCGATGGTGCTGTCGTCGGGGGCAGAACTTACCACATAGAAGGCGTTGCCATCGGCACGCTCTGTGCCGTCGCTGGGGTGGTTGCGAATACCGAGGGTACTGGTGTAGAGCACAGCAGAGCCGCCACCGTCCATGTTGATACCGTCGGTAGCACCTGCATAGCGCATGATGTCGGCAAGCCATGTGGTGCGCACACCGCTCGAGAGTGGTGAACGGCCGTCAACCACCATGAAATATGCTTTTTTGCCTCCGTCGCTATAACCGATAGCGGCGCGAGGTTGGCGAGTGTTGGCATCGCCACGGTCGGCTTCGCTTTGCAGCGTCACGCCATCTTCCAAAATCTTAGGATTACCGGTCACGATTTGGTAAGGTTCTACCGACTTGCCTTTAGCAGTCCAAGAGAGGGTTACGGTCACCTCGTCGCCTTCCTTGAGGTTTTGGATAAATGAAGAGGCCGCACCTTGTCCGTGAAGCACATAGTGGCCCTCTGGAATGGTCATATCGCCATCACCGGTTGGAGCACTCACAATTCTCATTTTGAAAGGCTTTGCAGTTTCAAATTTTTCACCATCGGCAACCACAGCCAACACTTCCCAGCCGTTCCAGTGCCAAGTATGGCCGTAGTAGAGGTCGTTGTAGATGGTCACCTTATCCACATTCGATGCAGGCACCTCACCGCTGTAGGTGTTGATGCCGCCCACAGTGGCTTGCGAGCCATCAGCAGCCACAATCGAGCCACTGAAGAAGAATGGGTCTGCATACAGGCTGCCATCGGTGGCTACTACAAAGTTTTTATATTCTTTGGCATTGTTGCGCGCACGGTAAATCACACCGTCAACGATAGTGGAACCATAAGGGGTACCCACAGTCGAAACACCACGGCTGGTGGTGCCTCTGGTGTAGAAGAAGTCGCCATTCACGCCCACCATGTAGCGCGCGCCTGGTTTCGACTTGCGCTCAGCCATGCCTGAAATTTTCTCATTGCCAACGAGCTTATCGGTTGCGCACACACCGCGCAGCGAGAGATAAGGGTTGGTCATGTCCATCGTGGTATAGAACACGCGAAGGGCGTCTAATGTGGTCGCGTTACGGAACCACAGTGAGGTTTGGGTTGTACCTGGGCCGATTTGGTTGTGGAACAGCGTATCTACGGTGTATTCCGTTCCTTGAATCGACCACACATTTCCTGCCACGGCAGTGAATGCAGCCACAGCAGAAAGAAGAAATGATGCAATAGTTCTTCTCATTGTTAAAATAGCGTTTTATTAGTTAAGTCTGAATATAAAGTATAAAATTACCCATTTTCAAAAAAATAGGCAAATTTTCAACGATTTTTCTACCCTCCCCTCTCCAAAATTTTACAAAAAATTCACAAAATGCCACCATTATCAGCGAGGGTGTATAATCTGCAAATTGCATCATAACGTAGGGACATGCCTTCGGCGTGTTTCGATGCAAGCAAATTGTCAACGCATTGGAAACATGCCAAAGGCATGTCCCTACGTTATGGTGTTGTCGTTTTTTGACACATTCCTCAACCAAAGTCGATGGTGTGTAAAAAAAAGCCCTGCCATTTGTGGATGGCGGGGCTGGTATTTGGGGAAATTGTGGGGATTTATTTCAGAATCATATTGATGAGTGCGGTCACATCGCTTACGTTCACTTCTCCGTCGCCGTTGATGTCGCAAACTGCGTCGGAATAGTCGGCGAGGGTGAGGATTTTGTTGATCAGCGCAGTCACGTCGCTCACATTCACCACGCCATCACCATTGATGTCGCCCTTCTTGTCTTCGGGGATTGCATTATACACAGTCTCGAAGCCATCGAAGTCGATGGTGTATTTCTGACCGGTTTTTGAAGTGCCCATATTCAACTGGATATTGTTGAGCATGATGGGGAAATTCTGCATATCGGCAGCATCTATCCATGAAGCGGTAGGCAATTCAAGTTCAATCATCTTGCCGGCAATCAGGGTGTCGGGGGTGAGGGTTTGATACATCACCTTCTGACCATTAGGGCGCAGACTGAGCACCACATTCTTCACAGGAGCCTCGCCGGGATTGAAGCGAACGCGGATAGCATCAGGCAAACTCCACAGACGAATATTCTTGGTGAGCACAATCTTTGGACTGCGCCCCGAAGCACCAGTATAAGTGTAGGTGAAGCCGTTGCCATGCGCTTCGCTCACAGCATTCTTTCCACCGGTTTGGCTGATTTTCCAAGTTGCCAAATCCATATTCGGGTCGATAGGCATAATGTGGGCAGTTGGGCGCTCTACCACCACTTTCAATGTGTCGGTGATGTCGCCAACGGTGCCATACACATACGCCTCACCATCGTTCACACCACGCAACTTACCAGTTTCGGCATCAATCGCCACCACCGATTCATCGCTGCTCGTCCACGAGAGCACCGACGAGTGGATAGGCATGGTGATGACACCCACGGTGTTGGTCACTTCCACCGCATAATCCTTGAAGCCGTCGGTGATGATGGAGTCGTTCTTGAACTTAATGCCATCGGCGTTGCCGAAAATCTGCACAGGCACGGTGGCGGTCATATCGCCATAGTGGGCGGTAATCAAGCCGTCGCCAGTCCCGTCGCCGAAAAACAGGCTATCCTGCTGCACATGGCCCACCGATTCGGGGCAAGTGAGCGTAACGCCGTGCAAGTCGGTGTCGATGAGCAAGCCATATTTGTTGTAGCCGTAGAATTTTGGGCGATAGATGCCGTATTTTGGCACTTTTGCCACCCAATCCACAAAGGCGATGCTTGCGATGGTGCTATCGTCGGGGGCTGTGTAAACGGCGAAGATGCCGTTACCGTCGGGGCGTTCGGATCCGTCGCTTGGCACATTGCGCACACCGAGCGAACTTGAATAGAAAGTGGACGAGCCACCGCTATCCATATTCACAGCATCGGTAGCACCCAAAAGGCGGAGCAAGTCGGCAATTTCGGTGGTGCGTGCGCCGCTTGAGATAGGCGAACGGCCATCAATAGTGAGGAACATGATGGTTTTGCCCTCATCAGCGATAGCCACGGCGGTGACAGGCTGATTTGAGCCAAACTCTTCAAGCAGATATTCGGTATCGGTCACCTCGCCATTGTGGAGGCTGTTGGGCCAACTCGACATCATAGTGTGAGGGAACACTTCCTTACCGTCGATGTGGGCATGAAATTCCACAGTGATTTCGTCGCCCTCTTTCAGCGATTTCACGAAGTCGGAACTTGCGCCGAGTCCGTAAATCACATAGCCATCGGCAGGAATATCCATATCGCCAGCGGTGGAAGGTGCGGCTGTAGCCACCATCTTGAATGGCTTGCCAAACACAAACGATTCGCCGTCGGCCAACTTCATGGCTATCTCAGCAGCACCTGCTGGGGTGTCGGTGTATGGGAAGAAGTGCTTGTTGTAGATAATCAAGCGATTACCGCCACTTGGGTTCACCAAGTTCACGCCATCCACACCGCAAGTTTTACCCGAAGCGTTGGTTGCCAAACCAGAGAATTTGGTGCAACCAATAATCGGGTTCTGTTTGTTGGCATCGAGCACAAACTGGGTGAAATCGGTGTTGGTGTTTGCCTTGTAGATTTCACCATCCACCACGCATGGACCAATGGGAATACCCGCCCTCGAATCGCCACGACGGGTGGTGCCTGAGGTGTAGTAGAAGTCGCCATTCACGCCCAAGAAATAGCGCGCGCCTGGACGGGATTTACGTTCCGACATACTACGCACCGTTTCGGTACCGGCAAAGCTGTCCTGCCCCATCACCGTGCTGAACGAGATATAGGGGTTGGTCAGGTCGATTTTTGCGTAGTACACATACATCTGCCTACCTTCTGCCGAGCGCATCAGCAGGGAGGTCTGCGAGGTACCAGGACCAAGCATGGCATGGAACAGCGTATCGGCTTGATACTCCGTGCCACGCACATTATATTGAGTGGAGGCGTGGGCAGCCATCGCCGCCACGCACCCCAATGCCATTAATGCAATCTTTTTCATCGTTTTATGATTTTAAAATTATATCAATCAGTGCGGTCACATCGCTCACATTCACCACTCCATCACCGTTGATGTCGCAAGCAGCGTCGGTGTATTCAGCGAGGCTGAGGATTTTGTTGATGAGGGCGGTCACGTCGCTGGAGTTGATAGCACCGTCGCCGTTGATGTCGCCAGTTGCGCCAGCTTCCTTCACAGCGTTATACACGGTGCCGAAGTTCTTAAACACGATGTGATATTGCTGACCGGTCTTCGACGTCTTCATATTGAACTGGATAGAGTTCAAAGTGATGGGGTAATTGCCCATATTGTCGGCATCAGTCCATGATGCGGTTGGGAGGTCGATATCCACTTCCTTGTTAGGTTGCAAACCTGCCAATTCAATGGTTTGATAAGTCATATTTTCGCCATTTGCACGCACACCAAGCACCAAATTCTTTATAGGAGCCTCACCAGGATTGAGGGTGATGCGGATAGCGTCGGGCAAACTCCAAAGGCGGAAGCTCTTGGTGAGCACGATTTTTGGAGCTCGACCCGCTGCACCAGTATATTCATAGTCGATACCGCTGCCCACAGCCGTAGCCTTGACGTTTTTACCACCGGTTTGGCTGAGTTTCCATGTGGCGATATCGAGATTTGGGTCGATAGGCATCACATGGGCGGTTGGACGCTCTACGGTCACGGTCAAAGTGTCGCGCACTTCGCCGAGGGTGCCAATCACGAGGGCTTCACCGTCTTTCAAACCTTTCAAAATACCAGTATTTGCGCCCACAGTCACCACCGATTCGTCGGTGCTCACCCATGTGAGGGCTGCTGGATTGATAGGCATCTTTTTTTCGCCCACGGTGCTTTCCACATCGATGGCATATTCACGATAAGTGTCGGTGATGATGGCTTTGTTCACCAACGCGATTTCATCGGCAGTGTTTTGCACTTGCGCAGTGATGGTGGTGGTGACGTCGCCGTAAGTGGCGGTAAGCACACCTTCAACCATGGAGCCGTCGGCAAAGAAAGTGGTATCGCCAATCACAAGGCCAAGACCTTCGGGGCAAGAGAGCTTCACACCCTTCACATCGGTATCGATGAGCATACCATATTGGTTATAACCGTAGAATTTTGGGGTGTACATACCGTATTTTGGCATTTGCAAGCTGAAATCCATATAGCGAATGGAGGCAATCACGCTGTCGTCGGGTGCTTCGCTCACTGCGAAAATACCGTTACAGTCGGCACGCTCATAACCGTCGCTTGGCTTGTTGCGCACGCCGAGGGCACTTGAGTAGAGGCAAGTGGAGCCGCCGCCGTCCACGTTGATAGCGTCCCATGCGCCAGCATACTTCATCAGCGAGCCGAGGGCTGGAGTGGTAGCGCCGTCGCTCAGAGGTGAGCGGCCGTCAACCACCAAGAAAATCACCTTCTTACCGTCTTGGCTATAACCGAGCACGGTGCGAGGGTGAACAGAGGTATCGCCATTATACACCACATTGCCGCCAACGAGCACCGATGGGTTACCCGAAATAATTTCAGATGGGGTGAAATCTGCGCCGTTGATGGTGGCATTGAGAGTGAGGGTGAGTTGGTCGCCAGGCTTGAGTGCTGCAATGTATGCGGCTGTTGAACCTCTACCAGAGAGGGTCAAGCCTTGTGCTGGCACGTCCATGTCGCCAGCAGCGCTTGGGGTGTTCACCACCTCCAATTTGCAAGGCTTGCCAAAGGCAAACGAGTCGTCGCCATCCACATAGCGCACTTGCACCTCAGTCACATTGCTTTGGTTGGTGCCCTTGAAATAAGTGGGGTTGTAGATGCCCACGGTATTGTTTGGAGTGTCGGTATTCACACCACCGATGTTCACGGTGCCGTTTGCGCCCACGATGGTGCCACCGAAGTTCACATAGCCGATTGTGGGCACTTGGTTAGCGTCGATGGTATATTGAATTTCCACACCGTTCACGCCCTTGTAAACCACTCCCTTAGCCATCGATGTGCCGATAGGAGTACCCACCACCGACTGTCCACGGCCTGTGGTGCCACTGGTGAGCCAAAAGTCGCCGTTCACGCCCACATAGTAGCGCTGTCCAGGTTCAGTTTTGCGTTTACACATTTGCGAAACGGTTTCGCCGCCAGCCATCATGTCGGTACCACTCACCGCTCGGATTTTCACATAAGGATTGGTCAAATCCACTGTGGTGTAGAACACACGCAAGTGCTTGTTGCCACTTTGAAGCAGCATTGAGGTTTGTGTGGTACCCGGTCCGATGTAAGCGTGAAAAGTGGTGTCGACCGAGTAAACAGTGCCAGCCACATCGCATGATCCTTTCGCATTTGCTCCAAGTGCCACAGCACCAGCGAGCATCAGAGCAGTAAATATTCTTTTCATTGTAGTAGTATTTTTTTTATTAAAGCCTCTCCCCAGCCCTCCCCTAAAGGGAAGGGAGTTTGAATGCTTGTGGGGTGGGGAACTTTTTTATTTCAAAATCAAGTTAATCAGTGCAGTCACGTCGCCCACGTTCACTTCACCGTCGCCGTTAAGGTCGCACATGGCATCGGCGTAGTCGGCGAGGGAAAGAATCTTGTTGATCAACGCTGTCACATCGCTGGCGTTGATTACGCCGTCACCGTTGATGTCGCCCTTTTTCGATGGGGCTTCGGGAGCGTCGAGATACACGGTTTCGAAGCCGTTGAAGTGCATGTTATACACCTGTCCAGCCTTCGAAGCGTTCATATTGAGTTGGATAGAAATCAGCGAGATGGGATAGTTAGCCATATCGGTAGCGACACACCAGTCGGCAGTAGGCAGGTCAATCACCATTTCCTTGTTAGCTGTGATAGCCGCTGGGGTGATGGTGTGGTAAACCATACCGCCACCATTGGCACGCAGACCAAACACGAAGTTTTTCACAGGTGCCTCTCCAGGATTCAAGCGCACACGAATCATGTCGGGCAAACTCCACAAGCGAAAGGTCTTGGTGAGCACGATTTTTGGGCTACGGCCCGACACGCCAGTGTAAGTGTAGTCGAAGCCATCGCCTACGGCTGTAGCCACCACATTCTTACCGCCAGATTGGCTCATTTTCCAAGTGGCGATATCGAGGTTTGGGTCGATAGGCATCACGCGTGCCTCAGGAATTTCCACGCTCACTTGCATGGTGTCGCAAATTTCGCCCAGCACACCCACCACTTGGGTTATGCCGTTGCGCAGACCTTTCAGCACGCCGGTGTGCTCGCCAATGGTGACGATGCTCTCGTCGAGGCTCTTCCAAGTGAGTGCCAATGGGCTGATGTTCATCACATTCTCGCCGATGGTGGTCTGCACGTCCACAGTGTATTCCTTGTAGCCATTGGTGATGATAGAGTCGTTGGCGATTTTGATGTCGTCCACTCCATCAAGAATTTGAATTGGCATCGAAACGGTAGCACCTTGGTATGTGGCAGTGAGTGCGCCTTCACGCGCGGTACCGTCGGCATAGAAAGTGGTGTCGCCTATCACATGGCCGAGTGATTCGGGGCAAGAGATGGTCACGCCCTTCACATCGGTATTCACGAGCATACCATATTGGTTGTAGCCGTAGAATTTTGGAGTGTAAACACCATATTTTGGCGAGTGCAATGCGAAGTCCACGAAACGGATGCTTGCCACCGCGTCGTCGTCGGGTGCAGAACTCACGGCATAGAACGCGTTACCGTCGGCACGCTCATTACCATCGCTTGGCTTGTTGCGAACACCGAGGGTGCTGGTGTAGAGCACCGATGAGCCACCGCCGTCAACGTTCATTGCGTCGGTCGCGCCAGCATAGCGCATGATGTCGGCAAGCCATGTGGTGCGAACACCGCCTGAAATGGGCGAACGGCCGTCAACCACCAGGAAGTAAGCCTTCTTGCCACCATCGCCATATCCCACAGCCGAACGTGGGTGGCGCGCACTTGCATCGCCACGGTCGCCTTCGCTCTGGAGGGTTTCGCCATTTTCCAAAATCTTAGGATTACCCGAAATAACCTGGTAAGGCTCTACCGAGAGGTCGCCAAATGTCCATGATGGCGATACGGTGATGATGTCGCCTTCGTGGAGTTCGGAAATGAATGTGGCGGCAGTACCGTGGCCGTGAAGCACATATCCACCCTTGGCAATGTCCATATCGCCAGCGGTACTTGGGTTGCCCACCAGTTTCATTTTAAATGGCTTTGCGGTTTCAAACTTCTCGCCTTCCACCAGCACGGCAGCCACCTCGCAACCAGCGCCAGTTTCGGCAGTTGCGCCGTAATATAGGTCGTTGTAGATGGTCACCTTGTTTTGGTTGGAAGCCGATTTTTCGTTGGCATTCACATTGATGCCGCCCAAAGTGGCTTTTTTGCCATTTGGAGCCTCAACCGAGCCACCGAAGAAGAACGGATTCACATACACCGAGCCCTTGGTGTCAACCACAAAATTTTTGAAGGTGCGCGCATTGTTGCGTGCACGGTAAATCACGCCATCGACCACGGTAGAGCCGACTGGGGTACCCACCTTCGACACACCGCGGTTGGTCTTACCCGAAGTCATGAAGAAGTCGGCATTTATGCCCACAAAATAGCGTTCGCCAGCCTTCGACTTGCGCTTCGCCATGCCCGAAATGGTTTCGTTGCCGGCAACCTTGTCGGTAGCACACACGCCACGGAGTTTCAGATAAGGGTTGGTCAGGTCCATTGTGGCATAGAACACACGCAGTGCATCACCATTGGCTGGATTTCTAAACCAAAGCGATGTGGAGGTGGTGCCAGGACCCACTTGATTGTGAAACAGCGTATCAACTGTAAATGTAGTTCCCTGAAGCGACCAGGTGTCGGCAGCCATGGCAGAAACGCTTGCCGCGGCCACTAAAAGCATAGATAGTATAGTTTTTTTCATTTTAAAATGATTATATAAATTTCTCAGATTGTAAGAGACCATCAAAAAAATCCACACAAGCACCAAAAACCCTTCAAAAAGCCCTTCCCTTCAGGGGAGGGTTTGGGAGAGGCTATTTAGAGTAGATTTTCTCTCACGTCAATGTATATTAAAATCGTCATTAGTCGTTTGTAGGCATAAAGATACAAAATAAAGTGCAAAGCACAGCTACCCGCCACCCAAAAAAACACCTACCCCACCCCAATTCCCCCAGAAAACCCACAAACGCACGAATCACAAACCGAATCAAAACGTAGGGACATGCCTTTGGCATGTTTCGATGGCAACCACCAATTTTCTGTGAAAACGCATTGGAAACATGCCGAAGGCGAAAGCACTGAAAAAGTCGAAAAGGGGGATTTTTGAGCCGTTGGAAACGGCAAATTGTGGTTAACTCCATGCAAGCTCGCTTGCGAGCGCAGCTTGGAGACAGGTCCAAATATAGTGGCGAGCGTCGGAGACGGTCGGTCGTGGTAGCATCAATAGTTTTGACCATAACCGACCCTCTACGAGGCTCATACCCTCTTTAGTGCAATCTCCAAGCTGCGCTCATTCGCTCCTGCGGAGCTTCATTCGCTTGCATGGAGTTAACCATAATCAGCCGTTTCCAACGGCTACAAGCCTCCACAAAATCTTTACTTCATTCACTATTTTTATAGTTTTTCAGCGCTTTCGCCTTCGGTGTGTTTCCAATGCGCTGATACATTGCTGTTTGCAGCGAAACATGCCAAAGGCATGTCCCTACGCTATGGCGTTATCGTTTTGGGAGATTGGGTGCAAAAAAATCCCCTGCGTGGTGGGTGCCACACAGGGGGAGATATTTGATAGATGGTTAGGTGGATTTAATCACCGCACCTAACTTCTAAATTCTTTTTTAGTTACCTGCCAAGATAATGTTAATCAGAGCAGTAACGTCGGATACGTTCACCACACCGTCGGCGTTGATGTCGCAAGTAGCGTCAGCGTAAGTTGCAGTGCCGAGAATCTTGTTGATAAGAGCAGTAACGTCAGATACGTTAACCACGCCGTCGGCGTTGATGTCGCCCTTAGTGCCTGGCTGCTCTGATCCTCCCACATTTTTGCCCATTTTATACACGCCCATGCCGTTGTAAGCCTTAAAGGTGAAGATTGTGGCTACATCCTCGCCATTTTCCTTAGCCACATCCACATTGAGGCAGTGAATACGCAATCCGGTGTCGCTAACCTTACCGAGACTGTCGGCAGGAATTTGCCAGTATTTCTTCATACCACCCAGCGACATGCCTTCACCCAATTCCACGATATTGGCTTGGCAACCGTGGCCATTGCCATCATAAGCAGCAATCACATAAGTGAACATATTCTTGCCATCGATAGTAAATTCAGCCATACCGTTGGCGGTGAGTTGTGGTTGGAGTTCGTGTGGCACTTCTTCAAAAGTGTCAATCAACGAGCCACTCACATCGTAAAGCACAGGGGCAGAGTCGAAACAGTCGATATAGAATAGTTCGCCCGAATAGCGGTCTTCATCAGTAGTGCCGAGAACCATCTTCACAACAGGTGCGAGGCTAAAACCGGTTTTTGTTTCGGGATAGAAAGCGGTAAATTCGATAGAGTTGTCGCCCTCAAAGCCACCTTCAAATTCCTCAGCGCCCTTGTCGGCGTGCCAACGATAGCAGGTAGCACTACCAGCACCACCAGTGTTGTTGCCGATGGTCATCACATTACATTCGGCTTTTTCACGAGTGATGTCGCCAATCACGTCGAGGTAGTCGGTACGCTCCAGTTTATCGCCCTTTGGCAAGCGAAAGACAAGCGTCATTGCACCCGTTTGGGTATCTACCATGTAAATAGGAATTTCGGTAGCCACATTGCTGGTCATCGGAGCCACCCAAACGTGGCCAAAGTTGTCGCGACCAATACTTGCCACGCCCAAGAAAGTGGTGTAAGGTGTGCCATTGAGCGTAAGGTCGATGTCGGGAAGTGGAGATCCGTCGGCTACCTTAAAACGGTGAATCACCGATTGCGAAAGTGTATCATTGCCCACCACCACTGCTTTTTCCTCACTGCGCGCCACATAAATGATACCCTCACTCATCACTGCAGTGCGGGCACGCGTATTACAAGCCGCATCGCGAATGAATGTAGTGGTGTGAACACGGTCGTAAATCCACTGATTCACTAAATTGTAGCCATTTACAGGCTCATACTTTTGCCCATCTGTAACAGCAAATGAGGCAATGGCTGATAGCATAGCCAGCATCACCAAAAGTAGATTTTTTTTCATGTCAATGTGTATTAAAATTGTTATCAGTTTTTTATCGGCATAAAGGTACAAAAAAAATGTAAAGCATAGTTACACACCACAAAAAAATCTCCACCCCCACCCCCCCAAAAAAACACGAATCAAAAATCAAAAACACGAATCATAACGTAGGGACATGCCTTCGGCATGTTTCGATGGCAACCACCAAATTCTGTGAAAACGCATTGAAAACATGCCGAAGGCATGTCCCTACGTCATGGCGTTATCTTTTTTCGTTACGGTTGAGGGCAAAAAAATCCCCTGCGTGGTGGGTGCCACACAGGGGGAGATATTTGATAGATGGTTAGGTGGATTTAATCACCGCACCTAACTTCTAAATTCTTTTTTAGTTACCTGCCAAGATAATGTTAATCAGAGCAGTAACGTCGGATACGTTCACCACACCGTCGGCGTTGATGTCGCAAGTAGCGTCAGCGTAAGTTGCAGTGCCGAGAATCTTGTTGATAAGAGCAGTAACGTCAGATACGTTAACCACGCCGTCAGCGTTGATGTCGCCCTTAGTGCCTGGTTCTTCACCACCACCTACGTTCTTACCAATTTGGTAAACTGCCATACCGTTGAAGCTCTTGAAGTCGAAGAGAGTAACAACGTCTTTAGCGTCGTTGTATTCTACGTTGAAGCAGTGTACACGGTTACCACCGTCAGAAGTTTGACCGAGGCTGTCGGCAGGAATTTGCCAGTACTTAGTCATACCACCGAGTGACATACCTTCACCGAGTTCTACGATGTTAGCTTGGCAACCGTGGCCAGTACCAGCGTATTGAGCGATTGAGTAAACCATAAAGTTACGGTTGTCGAGAGTGAATTCAGCCACACCGTTAGTACCAGCTTCTGGATAGAGAGCCTTGTCAACTGCTTCGAAGCTGTCGATGATGCTACCAGTCACGTCGTAGAGAGCTGGAACAGAGTTGAAGCCGTCGATGTAGAAAAGTTCGCCAGCGTAAGGAGTTTCGCTTGCTGGGTCGTAGCACATCTTCACAACTGGTGCGTAGCTCCAGTTAGTCACTGTTTCAGGGAAGAAAGCAGTGATTTCGAGAGAGAGGTCACCCTCGAAGCCGCCTTCAAATTCTTCAGCGCCTTGGTCAGCGTGCCAGCGGTAGATAGTAGCCACTTGAGTACCAGCGTTCATAATGTTACATTCAGCTTTTTCGCGAGTGATGTCACCAATCACATCGTAGTAGTCGGTACGAGCAATCTTGTCACCCTTGCTGAGGGTAGTAACGAGAGTGAGCTCACCAGTTTCTACGTTGAGTGTGTAAACAGGAATATCAGCAGCCTTTTCGCCAGTGTAAGGGATTACCCAAACGTGACCGAAGTTGTCGCGGCCAATGCTGTTCACGCCCAAGAATGCGCCGTAAGGCTTGCCATTGAGAGTTACATCGAGTGCTGGAAGTTCGGCACCAGTCTTAGCATCGAGACGATAGATTACTGATTGAGGCACAGTGTCGCCAGGAGCCACAACAGCAGCCTTAACTTCTGAGCGAGCAATGTAGATAACGCCATTGTTCATCACAGCTGTACGTGCGCGAGTGTTGCAATATTCAGCCTTAGGGAACACAGTTGGAGTGTGGAAACGGTCAAGGATCCAACTGTTCACAATTTTGATGCCGTTCACTGGTTCATAAGTCTGACCGTCAGTGACCGCAAATGCAGACGCAAATGCCACGAGAGCAAGCGCTGCAGTAAGTAAAAATTTCTTCATTTTTTAAATAGGTTATTAAAATTATTAATTAGTTTTAGAATAGTCGAACTATACGCTCTACAAAGTAACTACTTTTTCCGCAAATAACCAAATTTTCACCTCAGAAACTTCTAAAAGGAGTCAACAAGTCAACAAGTCAACAAGTCAACGAGTTTTGGGGTCTGTTTGGGTCTGTCATGGGTCCGAAGGGTCTGCTTGGGGTCCGAAAAGCAAAACACCTATTTAATCCATTAAATCCTATTTCCACCTATTTTATTTTTTAGGTGATAATCGGATTTCAATGGATTAAATAGGTGTGAAATTTTTCACATACCCATTTCCACCCCCATTTGTCGTCCCTTAAGGGAGGGTTGGGAGGGTCTTGGTCTTTTTTACTTCACCACCTTGCCTGTGGTGCCGTCGGCGCAGCGCACCACGTAGATGCCCTTGGTGGGGTTGGTCACCTCGCGGCCGCACAGGTCGTAGTAAGCCACCACTTCAGCCTTGTCGGTGACAACGCTTTCGATAGAGCTTTCCATCTGCTTTTCAAAGTCGGCGAGCGAGCGTGGAGCCACTGCTGGCGTAGGAGTGAGGTAGTAGCAAATGCCGGTCACATTCCACACGCAGTTGAAGTAGCCGTTAGTGGATGTGCCGTAGATGTCGGTGCCACGGAAATACCAGAGTTCACCGGTGCGGGTGCCATCGGTCACATAGTGGAAAGGCACGTTGAATTTGCCATAATATTCAGGGTCGGGATAGTTGGCATATTTTTCATCGAACTTCAAGCCCTTCACTGTCACGAGTTGGAACATCAAGCTTGAAGCGTCGGCAGCGTGAATTTCGTCCATTGTCACCACCTTTGGCTCTACGGTGTTGCCTTCCGAGGTCACACGCCAAGCATCGGCAGCCACAGGCACGAAGTCGATACCACCATCATCAGAGAAAATCACATTACCCACCAGGTCGGTGATGTTGGAACCTTCCTTCACTTTGGTCAAGTCCACTTCTTCGTAGCCACAGCCCGAAGCCGAACGGATTTCGGCAGCGCCTTGCTCGTCTTGAGCATAGAAAGTGAAGAAATTGCTGTCGATAGCGGTCACGGTGGCGTTGCCCTTATAGAGATAGAGGGTGTTCATCGAAATGTTTTCCTCGTCGTAGAGCTCCTTAAACGAGGTAACACTCACGGTTTCGATTGGGCGCCAAGTGATGGTTTGGGTGCAAGTTTGCGCACCTTCGGCGCTGAACGCGATGCGGTCGTCAACCTTCGCAGCGTTGGTCACGGTGAGGGTGAGCGTAACATCTGCGCCGTTTTCGCTTTCGGCATCAGCCTTGGCGATGGTAGCAGGAGTCACGGTCAGTTCGCCAGAGGTGGGAGCAGAGATAGTGATGTCGCCAGATAGGTTCTTCGCCTTCACGTTCACGGTTTGGGTGTAGGTCAAACCTTGGTACACCTTGCCAAAGTCGGCGGTGAGCGATGAGAGCGTAATCACTGGCTTATTGGTGTCGTCGGCTTTCGCTGGGGCGAAGATTTCAGCCCAAGTCGATGCCACACGCACCTCGTCGATGGTGCCTTCTGGAGTTTTCGCCACAGCGGCAGAACCTTGACGGATTTCGATGCCACGCACATCGGCGAGCGATTCGGTAGCGGTTTCGTTTGCCACGGCAGCGGCTGCTGGTTCGGCATCGCTCTTGGCAGGATTGATCCAGAGCGAAATGATGTCGTTGTCGGCACCTTCCACAATTTGATATTTAACCACGGCAAGGTAGGTGGTGTTGAGCGCCAATTCCTTGTCAGCCCAAGTGACTGTTGATTTCACATTGCCCATGTTGCCCACATTGCGGCTCACACCGAGTTTGAAGCCGTCGCCAGAAGCCTGAGCAAACAAGCCTGCGCCTTCTGAGCCAGCCTCTGAGTCGCCAAACTGGGTGGCATCAAGCGAATTGGCACCGGTAAGTGCCATAAATGCGGCAGAGCGAGAGCCTGATGGCTGTTGGCTGAAATTCACCAAAGCGGCATAGTAAACCACACCTGTGGCAGCGTCGGTACCCTTGTCGCGGAAAAGCGCTTGGCAATATTCGCCCGATTCCTTGGTCAATTTCACAGCCTTGCCAGCCGCAGCGTCTTGATAGCCAGCGAAAGTGAGAGGAGAGTTAATCACTTGAATGGGAGCGGTGGTTTTCTTGCCAAACTTCACCCATTTACCATTGCTGTAAAGATTACCTTCAGCATAGTCGAACGACTCGGCAAGGTAAGTTTCAGCGTTCGCTGTCAATGCCATCGCGGCAAAGGCAGCGCAAAAAAGTAACATTTTGTTCATTAATTAGACTGTTTGTGTTAAAAAACGGCGCAAAGTTACCAAAAAATTCTGAAATCCCCCAAAAACACAGAATAATATATCAGAGTCAACAAGCCAACAGGTCAACGAGTCAACAAGTTTTTGGGGGAGATGGGGCTGTAATGGGTCTGTAATGGGTCTGCTTGGGTCTGAAAAACAAAACACCTATTTAATCCATTTAATCCTATTTACACCTAAAAAATAAAATAGGTGAAAAATGGATTTCAATGGATTAAATAGGTGTAAATTTTTTTCACAGACCCAAACGGACCCGTCGGACAGGTCAGACAGGTCAGACAAGTCTGACAAGTCGGATTTCCACCCCCAGTTAGTCCTCCCTTTAAGGGAGGGTTTGGGAGGGTATTACTTCAAAATCATATTGATCAGCGCGGTCACGTCGCTCACGTTGATTTCGCCATCGCCGTTGATGTCGCACACGGCATCGGAGTAGGTGCTGCTGCCGAGGATTTTGTTGATGAGGGCAGTAACATCGCTCACGTTCACTTCGCCATCGCCATTGATGTCGCCTGGCAGTGGGGCTGCCACATAGTGGAACTGGAGAATGGGCGAATAGTCAGTGTAGAGTGTGGTGGTGGAGCCGGCTTTGCCGTAAGCGTAGCGCGCACGCACATAGTACGACTTGCCATCTACAGGGCGACCTGTGCCAGTCATTTCATTAAGCGCAATGGTGGCAAATTCGCCACCTGTGAGCGTGGTCTTCCACGATGTGCGAACAGGGAACGACTTCGATGTGCTGATTTCGATGCGGAGCGACTGTGCGCCTTCCTGTGGCACAACGTCGATGCGCTGATTGCCATGCAGCGTAGTACCGTCGGTAGCTGGAGTGACGAAAACAGGAGCCGCTGGCACCACATTCACGGTGGTGAACGACGACACCTCGCTCTGGTCGGTGGCATCGCCCAAACGAGCGGTGATTTGAACATAATAGGTGGTGCCGCCAGCCAATGCAAAGCGTGGCACACGTACCGATGCCTCGGTGGTCTCAACCGTATATTCTGGCGTGGTCATTTTTGCATTCGATGAAATGCTGAGGGTATAGACGGTGCCTTCGGCAGCCTTGTTCCAACTGATTTCGGGCATCAATTCCACATCAGCAGCACCCTTTGCAGGAGTCTTGACAGTCATCTTTTCGCAAGTGAACGAAGCCACATCGCTGGTGGTGCTGGAAAGATTCAAACCGCGCGACGACACTCGCCAATAGTAGGTGCCAGGTGTGATACCTGGGATTTTGGCGATTGCCACAGCGGTGTCGGGCACTTCGATATATGCCACAGCATTTTTGCAAGCCGCATCACTAAACACCTCCACGGTGTGGATGATGCCGTCGGTGCGCCAAGCGAGGTTGGAGAGCATAGGCACAGTGGCACCGTTGGCAGGGCTGGTGATGACGGGCTTTTGAGCCGGACGCGACTGGCTGCCTGCAAGCACTGGTGCAAACTCGTTTTCCCAACGGTCGAGAATGGTGACAGCAAAGCGATATCCAGTGGCGTAAGCTTCCTTGATGTCGTAGCTATTGGGATAGGTGAAGCCGAGCAGATATTGCGCTTGGCAGCGGAACGACACATCGTCCACACTATCGGGAATGGCATAAATAGCGTAGCGCACATTGTCAACTGCGTTCCATTTGAGGGTGTTGCCCTCACGGCGGCAGTTTGCCACGGTGCCATACTGCTGCGGTGGAGCAATCCACTCGGTGCTTGGGCTAAGCGCAGGAGTGGTGAACACCTGTTTTTTGAGCCAGCGTCGCAAGCCCCAAGTTTTGCCGTTGATGGTGCCGTTGTTGTTACGCCAAGTGCTGTATTTAAAATACACCATACCTTGTGCGCCAGCGTCGCGCATCACATTCACCTGCTTCACAAATTCAGCCAAATCCCAACCATCTCTACCAAAGCTGGAGCAAGATTGGCTGATATACACATGGCGGTTGAATTGCTTGCCTATCTTACCCCACCAATCGGTCACTTCGTCGAAGTTGCCGGTGGTGTTCCAATACACCTGTGGCGAGATAAAGTCGATGGTGCCGCGAGTGACCCACGCCATAGGGTCGCTGTAGATTTGGTTGTACTGCCAATCCGAGCCCGGACTTGGTTCCACGCCATACTTTTCAGCCACTGCTGGCGATGAGCAAGCCACACCGGCTGGGCCGATGCCGAAGCGCACCCAAGGTTTGGTCTGCTTAATCATGGCATTCACATCAGCCACCATCTGGTTCACGTTTTCGCGTCGCCAGTCGCCTTGGCTGAGCGTGCCGCCGCCGTTTGTGTAAGCATTGTAGAGGTCGGCATCGAGCGAGAAGTCGCAGCCACCCTGATTGTAGAAATAGTCGTCGAACACCAAGCCGTCCACATCATACTTGCTGATAATGTCTTTGCACACGTCCACCACTCGCTGGCGCACTTCGGGAATACCGGGATTGAGCACCGTTTCGTAGTCGGTGGTGAGCAGCCATTCGGGGTGAGTGTGGATATAGTCGCGGTCGCTCTGCCCCCACTTGGTTGACTTTGGAGAATAGCGGTAGGGGTTCACCCACGCGTAGATTTCGATGCCACGCTTGTGCGCCTCCTGCACAATCCATTGCAGAGGGTCGAAGGCAGGCACATCGCCACGCTTTGCCACAATGTAGCTCGACCATGGCTCATAAGCAGAATTATACATGGCATCGCACATGGCGCGCACATGGTAATACACGGCGTTCATATTGTTGGCAGCCAATGTGTCGAGCATACGCTGACACGCCACCTTCATGGTGTTTGCATTGCTTTCGGTGATGTGGCTGGAGGGCCAGTCGCTCACATAGGCACTCATCCATACGGCGCGTTGCTCACGCTTTTGCTGCGCCTGCGCCGTAGCCACCCCAAAGAGCAAAGCCACACAAATTGCGAATTTTAAAATAGAGTTCATGATAAAAAAGTATTTTTTGGAAGAAATTTTTTTTAAGAAGTTAAGAAGTTAGGGAAGTTAAGAAGTTAAGACGTCACCTTTGCCAATAGAAAAACTATCGTCTTAACAGTTAAGACGGCACCATTGCCAATAAAAAAACTATCGTCTTAACTTCTTTAACTTCTTAACTTCTTAACTTCTAAGTTAACTCCTTAACTTCTTTAACTTCTGAAGTCAACTTCTGGTTAAAAACAAAGCAGGGGACGCTGAATTTGGTATTAGCGTCCCCTGCTGTCATATTTCAGTTAAGAAACAGTCGAGAGAGGTGGATTAAAACAATGCTGTCTTGCGTGGGTTGATGCAGACACCAAGAATCTTGTCGTTGTTGTCCATAAATTTATGAACAGTCTTGGTAGCTGGATCGTAGTACATCAAGCCAGTGGTGTAAGTCTTATCGCTTGGGAGCGCACGGAAACCAAAGTACACATAGTGTGTGTTTGGATCAACAGCAAACTGAGTGGTGAACACACCTTCAGTAGGGGTGCTGTTGATTGGGTCGGCGTCCATATTGATAAACTTATTGTAGTTGCTGTATTCCACAGTCTTGTCAGATGCTGGAATGTCGTATTCGCAGAAGCCAACACCAGGAGTGTTGCCATTGGTCATCCAAACATAGAGCTTGCCAAGGTCCTCATCGAGGGTGAAGGCACGAGGTTGAGTGGTTTCGAGCACGATTGGGTAAGGAATCTTCACGCCTGCGCCAGTCTTGCCGATGTCGCTGGTCTTGAAGCGGTAGATACCGTTACCAGAGTAGTTCTTAGCCCACCAGAACATACCGCTCTTGTCGATGTAAAGACCAGTGTGGATAGCACCGTAAGCGATACCTTGCTGGTAGTAAGCGAGTTGGTTGTTCACCACGAAGTAGCCTTTTTCTTCTCGGAAGATAGTGCTTTCGCGAGCGCCACGAGTGCTCAAAGGAATTTGACGGATACCGGTGTTACGGTCGGTGTAGTAGAGGTAAGTGCCATCGGTGCAGCCTTGGAATGGGTCGTTGAACGCCTGACCACCTACGTTGGTAATCATCACATTCACGTTAGAACCATCAGCAGCCATCACGGTAATCTTACCATCGCCGAGAGTGTTGTTCTCGTCGTTCACATAGTAGTATTGCTTACCGCAGTCGAGGATGTAAACATTGTCTTGTTCAGCACCTGCATCGGTCTTTTCGGTTGCAAACACGAGTTGAGTAGGCATGTTACCAGAGTTCACACCCATATCGAATGGGAGGTTCTTGGTGCCCTTAGGGAGCTTGCTCATATCCACCAGCTTGTAAGCCTTGATATTGCCACCGAGTTCAGCGTAGTAGATGGTTGGGCATGGGTCAGAAGTACCCACTTGCACATTCACATAAGAGTCTTCCAAGCGACGGTTTTCGCCGTTCACGTCAAACCAAGTTTGCAATTCAATCTTCTGTGAACCGATGTTCTTGAAGCTGAGTGCGCCAGGGTTGTCGATGGTGCCATCTTCGTGAGAGTAGCCCACAAATTCAGTAAGTTCGGTGCCGTCGGCAGTCTTAGTGCCTTCTGGGAACTTCCAAACATACTTACAAATCAACTTTTCAGGGTTAGGCAACTCGATGCCAAGGTTCACTTGCACATCGTTGATCACCACCACTGGTTCGGTTTGGCTGGTCACGCTCAATACTGGAGCGATGTCGTAAATCATCAAAGGAGATGACTTAGAGCCGACACCGTCGACGGTGAGAGTAACGGTGTAAATACCTGCCTTTTCATATTTGTGCTTTGGGTTGGCTTCGTTAGAAGTTTGACCATCGCCGAAATCCCAAGTCACATTGCCACTCTTTGAAGAAGTGTTGGTGAATTGGACAGTTGACACGACATAGAAGTCGAGCGCATATTCATCGCCATCTACCTGGTAAGTGAAATCCACGTCCTTTGATGGGAAGTTGCCATAGTTTGGCTCCTTGTCCACACAAGAGGTTACAGCCAGCATCATAATGGCCAAGAGTACAAAATTCTTTATCATTTTCATAGCGGCTTCGTATTAATTGAGTGTGATTTCTTCATTGTTACTTGTGATACCCACCTTGCCTTCAGTGTCGTAAACACGGTAAGTTGGCTGCAAATGGTAGGTACGAGAAAAATCTACGTTGTAAACCTTGTTACCAGAATCATAAATCCAGTCGATGAATGGAATGGTGCTGATAAGGTCTTTCCAGTAAGGCATATACTGTGCGCGCACAGTAGTGATCTTGCCACCGGTGTCATCGCTGTAGCGGCTGAAGAGCCATGGTGATGACTTGTAAACAGGGAATACGCTCACGCCTTCAGGAGCAGCCTCTGGAGTGGCGATTTCGTTGTAGGTGGTTTGCTCGTTTACTACGGTGATGTAGTAGTAGTGGTCGATTTCATCAACCATCTCACCCTTGCTGTTCTTCACCTGAGTGTACCAAGCGTCGCTCTTCTTGTCGCTCTCGGTTTCGGTTGGGAAGCTTACGCCATACTTAGCGTTGAGGGCTTCAAAAGTTTCCTTCTTGAAGTCGTACTTCACATACACGTTGCGGAGGTCGTTGTAGTAAGCGCTGTCTTTGGTGAGGGTGGTGATCATGTGTTCCACAAACTCAGTGTCGAAGCCTTCTGGATAGTAGCTCTTAAACTTATCTTCGTCCCATTGTGTTGGAGTTTTCCACACCACAGGAGCGAGAGTGCGTGAGGTTGGGAATGAGTCGGTGAGCACGAATTCGTGTCCGTCCCATTCAGCCTTAGAGTGAGCATATTTCGCCACGCTTTGTGCGCTGCGAACAGTGTCGGTAACTGAATACGACTTGTTGTAAGCCAAAGCGGTGGTGAGCTTAGCGGTGGCAGAAGCGGTTTGTTCGCGCTTCACCTGCACCCACACTTCGCTATGGTCGATTTGGCGGTCAGCCGAGGTGTAGTATTTAGCCTTGAAGCCAGCATATTTGCCCGACTTCACCACCTTAGAGCTTTGTTCCCAGTCTACGGTAGGCAGCACTTGGCCAAGCTCGCCCTTGTCGGCGATGAGGTCGTGATTGGCGCAAGAAGTAAGCACCAACGCTCCCAAAGCTAAAGAACCTATAATATTTAATATTTTCATAATCGTTAGGTGTAATAAATCTTTTAATTAATAACGAGTTCTCACTTATTATTCGCCGGTGAGCGATGTCACTTCACCATATTTCTTAGCCCAAATCATTGGTTCTTGCAGCCACTTGTAGTTCTTGTAAGCGCCGAGGCGTTCAAGTTCGGAGCGGTTGTATTTTTCCTCAGTTTCTGGGTCGTAGTTGATACGTTGAATCCAAGTGTTCTCTTTTTGAGCCTCGGTCAAGCCATCAATCCAGTAAGCAGCGTAGAGGTTGTAAGGACGGCGGAGAGTTGGGTAGATAATTTCTTGGTTATCGCCAATGCCGTACTTGTTACGGTTGTTGCTGTAATGGTAGCGACGCATGTCGGTCCATTGCTCTGCTTGGAGGTAGAGAGCGATGTACTTCTGTTGCATCAAGTCGCTCAACGAGAATTCGCTTGGGTTGAAGAACCAGTGCTTGTTACCGCGTTCGGTCACTTTGTGCACGTTGTAGGTGCGACGCACTTGACCGTGAACGGTCTTTTCGGTGTAGTCTTCAGTGTTGTTGAGGAATGCGTCAACTTGCAAATCCCACCACTTCTTAGCTTGGAAACCAGGAACGTCGCTCTTCGCAGCATCGCCAGGATACTTGTTGTCGGTCTTTTCGTTGTAGTTAGGGTTAGTATACTTCTGGAAGAAGAATTCGAGGTGACGCTCAATGTTGTGCTCAGTAGCTTCCTTAGCCAGTGCGCAAGCTTGAGTCTTGTCGCCCATCCAGTAGAGAGCCTCAGCCTTGATGAAGTAGAGCTCTTCCATTGTGAAGAGAGGGTTGTAACCGTAGGTAGCACCAGCGTAAGCACCCATATACATATCAGGGAAGTTCACTGCCTTGTAAGATGAACCCATACCGATGTTTGAATCGAGGTAGCGCATCTTCACCTTTGCAGCTTCAATTGATGATGAAGTTGGACCTGTACGGGCAAGCATCAAGAGGCCGCAACGTGGGTCGTTAGCCCAACCGTCGTGCTGGCTTTCTGCTGTAAACTGACCGCAGAGCTTTTCATCGTCTGGCTTACCGATACCGAGGAGGTCAACCATGAAGAACTTGGTAGGAACTGCATCGCTCAAGAGGTTTGGACGAGATTCCCAAGAGTTGATCTTTGGTTGAGCCACACTCCATACACAGCTTTGTTCACCAGTACCGCCGGTGAAGTTGTAGCGAGGTTCGTTGCCAAACCATGCGCCGTAAAGGAGGTCGCCCTTGCGCCATTGTTGGATAGCGGCATCAGCAGCGTCAACAATCTTTTGGCAAGTGGCTGGGCTGTGGTCGATGTTAGGAATGTTGCGGAGCAGCAAGCGAGCCTTGATAGCGAGCACCAAGCCTTTCCAGCGGCTGAGGTCGCCACCATAGATGCGGTCGGTGCTGAAGTCGATCTTCTGGTTATCTGGGCTATCGACGATTGAAGGGTCGTCGAACATCTTAATCAAATCATCAGCCTCTTGGAGCATCCAAGCGTAGATTGATGCTTGGGTGTCGTATTGAGGTGAGTTCGACATGAGCGCTTGTGAGCGTGGCATATCGCCAAATTCGTCGGTGGTCAACTGGGTTGACATCAAGCGAATGGCGCGAGTAATCAATTCGTAGTTAGGTGAGTTGATAGCCTGTGAGTTGGCAATCAAGTTCTGACCGTTTTTGCAGATGTCGTAGAAGTGACGACGCCATTGTGGGTGACGGTTCATAGTCAGAAGTTCCCACTCGCTCTTGTAAGAGTAACCAGAGCTGAGCTTGGTCTTGTCGGTGGTGGTGAGCATCTGAGAGAAGTATGCGTTATACTCGGCATTGTCGTAGTTGATCTGCTGAGCATAGAACACGAGCACTGGCAAGCCCTTCTTGGCATCAATCACGTGTGCCTTGTCGGGGTTTACGTTGTCGTCGAGCACGTCTTTACAGCTCACGGTAGTCAACCCCACCAATGCTGATAATGCTATTAATTTTATCTTGTTCATAGTTTTGCCTGAGTTTAGAATGTTGCTTTAAGTGTGAAATTGAAGCTGCGGGTAGATGGCACGTTGTAGTTGTCGATACCAGAACCACCAGCACCACCACCTGTAGAGGCGAGCACAGCTGGGTCGTTGCCTGAATACTTGGTGAGCAAGAAGAGGTTACGGCCTGTTACGGTAGCGGTCAAGCCCTTGATTGGCCAAGTCTTCTTCAGCAGTGAGGTGAAGTCGTAGTTCAAAGTCACATAGCTCAAGCGGATGTATGAGCCATCTTCAATGAAGTTAGATGACACTGCATAGAAGTAGGTGCTCATGAAGTTGTAGTCGAATACCACTGGAGTGGTGTTCTTGCGGTAAGTGCCGTCGCCGTTAGCCACCACGCCGTCGAAGATGTATTCGCGGTTGCGATATTTTTCGAGGGTGTGAGCCATACCGTTGCCCATGAGGTTACGGCCAGTCACATTCACCACGTCGCCGCCGCAACGGCCGTCAACGAGGAATGAGAGCGATGCGTTCTTGTAGCGCAAGGTTGAACCGAAGCCGAGCAAGAAGTCAGGTTCGCGGTTACCGATGAGTGTACCCTTTGAAGAGCTGATCACTGGATAACCGTTTTCGTTACAGATCACGTTGCCGTCAGGGTCGCGCATATAGTCCTTACCAGTGATACCAGTGGTAGAGCCACCGAGGTAAGAAACTGAGTAGATATCACCATACTGACCTGCGTTGATTTCCGACACACCTTCTGGGAGGTAGGTCAGCTTACCGCGGTTGTATGAGAAGTTCACGTTAGCAGTCCAGTCGAAATCTTCGGTCTTGATGATGTCTTGACCGAGGGTGATTTCCATACCGTGGTTGAGCACGGTACCTTCATTACGGGTTTGGAGAATAGTACCCGAAGCAGGTGACACACGCACCTGCACAATCTGGTTGTCGGCAGTGGTTGAGTAGTAAGCCACGTCTAAGCGAGTGCGGCTGTTGAAGAAGCGCAAGTCAGCACCGATTTCCCATGATGAGTCCATTTCAGGCTCGAGGGTGATAGCGCGTGAAGTGGTTGGGTCCACACCGTAGCCACCGTCAGGGAAGGTAACCCATTGCTTGTAGGTGTCGGTGAAAAGGTATGAAGGACAGTCCTTACCTACCTTTGCCCAGTTACCGCGAATCTTACCGTAAGAGAACCATTCGTTGCTCAAGTGGAAGAGTTCGCTGAAGATCACACCACCAGTAACAGATGGGTAGAAGTATTGGCATTTTTCTGCTTGCACAAGGCGTGAAGAACCGTCCAAGCGGCCAGTCACTGACAATTGAGCCATACCCTTGTAGTCGAAACGAAGTTCGCCGAAGTAGCCATACTTGTTCCAAGATGAGTGGTAGAGTGATGGGTGGTTGCTCTTGAGCAAGTCACCGTTGGTGAAGTCGGTGTTCATGAAGCTGTAGTAGTCGCCGCCGAGCTGGAAGTGCTCGCCGTAGATTGAAGCTTCGTAGCTGCTCACTTCCTTGTATTCAGCACCCACCAGGAAGTTGAATGTGAAGTCTTCAGCAAAGGTCTTCTTCCAAGTGGCAGTAGCCAAAGCGGTGAACTGCTCGCTGCGTGAAGGTTGGAATGAGTAAGAGCCGTAGAGGCTTTGGTTCTTAGCCAACACGTCTTTCACCTTTTCGTCGTCATCAGGATTGATGAGGTCGCCTTCGTAAATACGAGGGACAGTGTAACTTTCGTAAGTGCTGTAGCCCTTGTCGTAACCAATCTTACCGTTGAAGATAAGGTCTTTGATAGGCTCGTAGGTCAATTGACCATTGATCACGATACGGTTGCTTTCAGTGTTGCTCTTGTCGTTGTAGCGTCCGTAGTAAGGAGAAGGACCGCAGTTCAAGCGTTCGAGGTCGGTGAGTTTGTCCCAGTTGTCGTAACGGGCAGCCCAATTCACGTGACCTTCGAGGGTTTGATAGTCCTTCATGTCCTTGTTGATACCGTAAGAGTAGATGCTGCTCATCGAGTTGCCGAAGCCACGGCTCTTGCTGTTGATGAAGTTGGTGGTGAGCTGCACGGTCACTTGTTCGCTTGGCTTATAGTTACCTTTCAAGAACACAGTGAGTTGCTTCTTGTAGTCTTTTGGCACGATACCTTGGTTGTCGGTGTATGACACTGATGCGTAAGAGTTGAATTTTTCGCCACCTCCCGATACCGACATGTCGTACTTTTGAAGCAGACCGGTGCCGAGGAAGCCGCCCAAGTTGTCGTAGTAAGTGTCTTTTTCGCTCATGTATGGACCCCAGCCACCAGTTGAGCTATTTTCCTTATACATACCGCGCACACCAGGGGTGAACGCCTTCTGGAGTTTAGGCACACGCATAGCGTTGCTCACTTCGAGGGAAGCCGATGCGTTCACAGTCACCTTACCGTCCTTAGAGCCGCTCTTGGTGGTAATCATAATCACACCGTTGGCAGCCTCCTGACCGTAAAGCGCAGATGCAGCAGCACCCTTCAGCACGCTCATGTTTTCAATATCGTTGGCGTTGATGTCGCCCAATGAAGAACCGTGACCACGAACAGGCACACCGTCCACAATCACGAGAGGCTCGTTGTTCTGTGAGGTGTTAACTGATGAAATGGCACGGATAATCACCTGGGTAGATGAGTTTGGTGAACCACCACCCGTCGACACTTGCAGACCAGCAACCTTACCTTGCAGTGAGTTTGCGAAGTTTGAAGCACTACCGGCAGTCACCTGGTCGGAGTTAAGACTCTGAACCGCAAAGTTCAGTTTCTTCTTTTCTTGTGTCTGACCCATTGCGGTAACCACAACCTCAGAGAGCACCTGAGAGTTGTCGGTCATCTCCACTTCGATAACGGTTTGTTTGCCAACCTTAACCGAGATAGGGTTCATACCCACATAAGTGATGTCGAGCACGTCGCCGTCCTGCACATCAATTTGAAATTTTCCATCAATATCGGTGGTCACACCACGAGTTGTGCCATGCACGCGCACGGAAGCACCAATAATGGTCTCTTTGTCCGACGCTTGCTTCACAACACCCGTGACAGTGCGGGCAAATCCCATCACCGCAAAGAGGGAAAAAAACAGAAGCAATAGCTGTTTTCTCATAATTAATTGTTTGTTAGTTATAGTTAAATGGATTGTTATCTACTTAAAAGTTAAGCAATTCAACATCTCAACCACGCTCATTCGCACTCGTGTGCATAATAAGCAACTACAAAGTAAGCATTTTTTTTTGTAAAGAAAAAAGAATTTAACGCATCATTTCTACCCATTTACATTATTTAAGATTTAAATACATATTTTCGGGTTCCCCCAGTCGGGGGACCCCGAAGTCAACAAGTCAACAAGCCAACGAGTCAACGAGTGCACAAGCCCACGAGTTTGGTGCCAGCCAAGTCTGCTTTGGTCTGCTTTGGTCTGTAATGGGTCTGAAGGGTCTGCTTGGGTCTGAAAAAAAACACCTATTTCATCCATTAAATCCTATTTCCACCTATTTATATATAAGGTGCGAATTGGATTTCAATGGATGAAATAGGTGAAAATCAATGCGGTAGGGACGTGATATTTCACGTCCGCCCAGCAAAACGGTAATATATTGAAAATTAACCATTTGCGGCGGACGCGAAATATCGCGTCCCTACCATCCTCCCCAGTTGGGAGGGTCTTTACTTCAAAATCATATTAATCAGGGCGGTAACATCGCTCACGTTGATTTCGCCGTCGCCGTTGATGTCGCACACGGCGTCGGAATAGGTGCTGCTGCCGAGGATTTTGTTAATCAGGGCGGTAACGTCGCTCACGTTCACTTCGCCGTCGCCATTGATGTCGCCTGTGATTTGCGAGAAGATGTCGATCTTAATATTAGTAACACTGCCGGCTTGGGAGCTTGACAGTTTCAGATAGGCAGAGCATTTGCCGGCGAAATCTTCCCTTATCGGTCTATAGAACTCATTTTTGTTGGAGTCAAATGCAAAGCCCACATTTTGTAGATACACATTCACTTGTTCATGGGGAGTGCCCACGAGTAAATTAGTGGTGGCGCTGGGTGTGGTGCTGGGTCGCTTGAATTTGTAAACAAAATCTTTAACGTAGTCTTTAATCAGCAAACCTGTGCCAGCAGGTGTCGATGCCACTTGCTTGGTGTATGCCATCTGCTTCGATTTGTCGAACTGGTGTACGACATAGGCTTTCAAGCCCGATGCTTTCCAATCCACCGGGTGGTCAACCGAGATTGGCATGCAGTTGTATTTTTTGACCCATAAGAAGAAGGCGTTCAGTCGGTTAATAGGGAAGATGGTTTCGCCGTCCAACTTATCCCAATCAAGAACACTCTCCTTATATTTGTCATATTCATCCAACCAAACATAGCAAGTGAAATCTTTAGCGTTTTGCCCGTAGAAATGTGTACCCCATTTTCGGTTCATGTTATGCCAGATTGTAAGTTCTGAAAGTTGCTTGCAACCAACAAATGCTTCACTTCCAAGATAGTAGCAATCGGTAGGCACTTCGAAATTTTTAATGCTTGTGTTGGCAAAAGCTCTGTTCCCAATATATTCAATTTTATTCATCTTACCAGTTTCCACATTTTGTATCTGGGTACACATATCGAGTGCTCGGTCACCAAAACCGGTCATCATATACTTTTTGTTTGCGCCGTGAGTGTAATCTGTCTCTGAAAAGGTTGCTGTAAATTGGTTGATGTTAGTGCGATCCTTATTCGCAGGGTGATACACATACCTCGCCTTGCCGGCATAGGTCACACCATCTATTGTAAACGGCGTATAGTCGGTCACACTCATGTGATATATCGTATTGTATGGGTCGGCATCTTGGTATGTAAAGTCGTAGGCTCCTTCCATCACCTGAAGTGTGCCCCAATATTGATTTTTCTTGAAGGCTTCTCCGCTGCCCGCTGGCACATAGAGCTTGCACGACGTGGGAACATCGGTCAAGTGGGTGGGTCTATTTGCAAATTGGGCATTGTTGAGAATGATTTCTTGAAGATAATTATTCTTTGCTATGCATTTCGAATCCATTTTAGTTACTGACGAGGGGATAAGGATTCGCTTAAACGAGTTGTTGTAAAATGCATGCGAATCCAATGTCGTAAAGCCACATGGAAGAATCACATCGGTGGCAATGCGGCAGTTGCCAAAACCGTTAACTCCAATCACTTTCAAGTTTGGATTGAGTTTAAGACCCACCAAATTGGTTTGATTCAGAAACGCTTGTTCTTCAATCGTTCGAACGTGCTTTCCGAGCGTAAGATTGGTTTTGACGCTGAGTGTATTTCCAGTACCGAACACATGAGTGCCAACACTTGTGACGGCATACTTCTTGCCACCCGGCAAAGTGATATAATCTTGAATTACAATTTCCGACTTACCAGTGTTGTGTGGAACATAAAACAGCTTCGCACTGCCGTCAAATTTCTCGCCATGCACAGTTTGAGCATTGCCGTTAATGATTGTGTATCGCAAACCGTTGGTGGCGAGATAATCATACGCCTCTCGTTTGCAATTCTTCCATTTAGCCCAAGGTCCGTAATTGAAATCAGTAATCCAACCTCCAACGTAGAGTGTACCTCTCTTGCAATCATCAAACTCATCTACTCTTCTTGTAGCTTCCAGCCCATAAGCAGATTTTTTATTGACATACAGCACATCAAGTGCAGTGGCTCCTACGAAAGAGCCCTCGCCCCAGCCTGTATGGGAGCTTGGAAGCTGAAGCGTGGTCAATCCAGAGCAGTATCGGAATGTGCCTATACCAAAGCTGGTGAGGCCATAGGGGAAATAGATTTCTTCAACATACTTGCAGTACTCAAAGGCGTAATTGCCAACCTTCTTGAGAGTGGGAGGAAGCGAGTTGGAGTCGAGCACTTTTCTATAGGTGTAGCCCTCTGGACATCGGAACAAAATTGTGAGCCCTTTGTCGTACAAAAGTCCATTATAAGAGGTATAGTTTGTGTTTTTGGAATCAACAGAGATGTATCCAAGTTTCGTGCAACCGTCCACAAAGTATGCGCTACAGGAGTACACATTTTCTGGCAATTTAATTGTAGTCAGAAGATTGCATCCCTTGAAAGCATACTTTCCAATTTGTTGGAGTGAAGAAGTTGCCATCTGCACCCACTCTATCGACGAGCACCCATTGAAAGCAGAATCACCGATTCTTCTCAACTTTGAATAACTCGACAAATACACGTTCTTAATGTTGGTGTTGCCCAAACACGCACTGTCGGCAATCTCCACCACATCGAAATCGGCAATGCCATTATTATAAGCACCCGACCAGGCGTAATTGAAATTATCATCTGCATAAACCCCCACAAGCGACATTTCGCCTCTGGTTGAACCGTCGCTTAATGGTGCTTTCGTCACGCAGAAATATCCGTGATTGCCAAGAATGAAGTCGCTGGCATACTCATGCTTCTTAATTGTTCGAAATTCGTCGAACGCGGTCACTTTTCTGGCGTTCTCCTTTGAGTTGGGGTGAGCCTTGCTCACGTATAGGGTCATGCCCGAGTTCTCCGGGAAGGAACCAGGCACCACAGAAGTGGAACTTGGCGTGGCATTGGCGTAATAAACCGATTTCAATGCTGTACAGCCCCCAAACGCACGATAACCCACATTGGTTAATGAACTTGGCATATACACGGTGGTGAGGCTGGTGCAGTTTTCAAACGCCGATTGCGCAATTCGGGTGATGTTGTAGCGGATTTGCACCACCGAAATGTTTGACTGTCCTTTGAACGCATCATAGAGAATCACCCCCACCTTATACTTGTAGCCGTTATACGACACCACTCCAGGAATGTCGAGTTTGAGCGAAGTCTTTGCTTTACCTTGTGCGCTAAGACTTTTCACCGCCACGATACCAGGCCTTCCGCTATAGGAATCCAAAGTCACCGAATAGGTGATGTCGCCTACCGAAAACACATCGTTTGGTGCCGCCGAGGCACACAGTGCCAGCAGGGCGAAAAGCAGAAATAGTAATTGCTTTTTCATATTCATAAAATGTTTTAAAATTATCAGTTTTTGTTGATTAGTCGCAAAAGGGAATTTGGCCACTCTCTATTCATAAAAAATAGTTTTTCATCAGAGCACAGCCACCCCATTTTCCACAAAGTTACACAAAATTTTCAAAAATCAGAAAAAATGCTCACACAGATTCAACAGATTCAACAAAAAAAGTCTACGAGTCTACGAGTCAACAGGTCAACGAGTTTTGGGTCTGAAGGGTCTGTTCCGGGTCTGAAGGGTCTGAAGGGTCCGTTTGGGGGTCCGTTGCAGGGGCTGAAACACCGATTTTATCCATTAAAATCCATTATCACCTATTTTTATTATTTTTTTTAATTAGGTGTAAATCGGGTTTAATGGATTAAATAGGTGTATTTTTTTCACAGACCCAAAACAGACCCAAAACAGACCCGAAACAGACCCAAAACAGACCCTTCAGACTCCCCAAAAACTCGTTGACCCGTAGACCTGTTGACTTGTTGACTTTTTTAAAAAAAATTATATTTTTTCTTGTGTAATTCAGATTTTGTGTATATATTTGCATTGTAATTACATTTATATTCATTTTTAAAATTTACAACTATGGATACTTCTAAGAAATTTCTCCTTCAGGAAAAAGATATTCCCACTGCATGGTACAACGTGATGGCTGACATGAAAAATAAGCCTCGCCCTATGCTTAACCCTGCCAATAAGCAACCCATGAAGGCGGAGGACCTCTACCCTTTGTTCAATAAGGCTTGCTCCGACCAGGAATTCAACACCACCGACCAATGGATTGAAATTCCGGAGGAGGTGCGCGAAATGTATAAGATTTGGCGCCCTACCCCACTGGTGAGAGCACGCGGACTGGAGAAACTTCTTGACACGCCTGCACATATCTATTTTAAGAACGAGAGCGTGAGCCCGGTGGGGTCGCACAAGCTCAACTCGGCAATAGCACAAGCCTACTACTGCAAGCAGGAGGGCGTGACGAACATCACCACCGAAACTGGCGCCGGACAATGGGGCGCAGCACTGTCGCTGGCGGCGAAGCACTTCGGCTTGGCACTGGCTGTGTATATGGTGAAGGTGTCGTATCACCAAAAGCCTTACCGTCGCTCTATCATGCAGACCTACGGCGCAGAGGTGATAGCATCGCCAAGTATGTCAACTCGCGCAGGTAAGGACATTATTACCAACAATCCCAACTATCAAGGTTCGCTCGGCACCGCCATTTCGGAGGCTGTGGAACTGGCGCGCACCACGCCCAACTGCAAGTATGTGCTTGGCTCTGTACTCAACCATGTGGCACTCCACCAAACCGTGATTGGTCTGGAGGCGGAGAAGCAGATGGAAATGGCTGGCGAATATCCCGATGTGGTGATTGGATGCTTTGGCGGTGGCAGCAATTTTTCGGGCATTTCGTTCCCATTTATGCGCCACAACCTGAGCGGTGAGCGCAACACTCGCTTCATTGCCGCCGAACCTGCATCTTGCCCAAAACTCACTCGTGGCAAATTCCAATACGACTTCGGCGACGAGGCTGGCTACACGCCACTGATTCCGATGTACACGCTGGGCCATAAGTTTGCCCCTGCGCATATCCACGCTGGCGGTCTGCGCTACCACGGTGCTGGGTCGGTGGTGAGCCAGTTGATGCAAGATGGACTGATGAGTGCAGTGGATATTCAGCAACTCGACACGTTTAAGGCTGCCACTATGTTTGCCCAAAGCGAGGGCATCATTCCTGCCCCTGAATCGTCGCACGCCATCGCCGCCACCATCACCGAGGCACTGAAGTGCAAGGAGGAGGGCGTGAGCCGCACAATCCTGTTCAACCTCTCCGGCCACGGCCTCATCGACATGAGTGCCTACGACCAATACCTCCGCGGCGAGCTCACCAACTTCGAATACACCCCAGCTCCAAATTTGTAGGGGAAAAGCCTCACACAGATCTCAGGGGATTATGGCTCACACAGATCCCACTGATCCCACTGATTTTGCACGCCTGATGTTAAATCTCACAGAGGCTCCACACAACTTTATTTGGGGGGCTGCTTGGGGGCTGAAAGGTCTGTCATGGGTCTGCTTGGGGTCTGCTTGGGTCTGAAAAAATCACACCGATTTAATCCATTAAATCCTATTTTCACCTATTTTTATTTTTTTAGGTGTTAATGGATTTAAATGGATTAAATCGGTGTTTTTTTCACCATCACCCACACATCCGTGAGATTTAACACTATCTAACGCAAAATCAGTGGGATCTGTGAGATCTGTGTGAGCCCTAAGAAGCCTGTGAGATTTAACGCCAGGCGTGCAAAATCAGTGAGATCTGTGGGATCTGTGTGAGCCCTAAGAAGCCAGTGGGATCTGTGTGAGCCCAAGCCAGTGTTAGAGTATCTCGTTGATGAGGGCGGTGACGTCGGTTACGTTGAGGATGCCGTCGGCGTTGATGTCTGCCACTTTGAGGTCGGCGGGAGTGGTGCCGAGAATCATATTGATGAGGGCAGTCACATCGCTTACGTCAACGTTGCCGTCGCCGTTCACATCGCCAAACTTCACATTCTTGCTGAGCTGGTAGGCAGCCATGCCGTTACCCGGCACATAGAGGTAAAGCATTGCATCAGTAGCAGAAACAGGCACCGCGGTGCATTGCGCACTCCATGTGTCGCTGTTCACATTGCCCAAACCACGTTTCGGGAAGCACCACATCAGCTGATGACCGTCAAACGAAGTGTCGGTGGTGTTCTGCACGAGGTTGAAGTTGAACGACGAATTGAAATCGCCGCTTGGATAGAGCATATAGTGCGCGCCACCGAGGGTGAACGCCGTGCCGCCGTTGCCATTGGTGCCTTCGGGCGCCATTGGCGAGCCTGTGCTGAACGCACCGTCGATTGCTCCTGTGGCGAAGTTGTAGCGAGTGAAATAGATGCCGCTACCGTTGATATACACGATATTCTCGTCTTGCGCATAGAGTTGGGGCGCGATGCCTGATGTGGTGGCATGAGATGGTGCATAACCCTTCATGGTCACACTTTGCTGCGACGCGAGTTTGCCGCCACGGAACTGCCAGCGGAGCAACTTTGTGCTATAGCGAGGACACGCAAACACGCTGAAATCGCCGCTCTTCACATCGCCAGCCACAGCACAGTGGTCGATGCGCGACTCTTCAAGTCCGCTAAAGGTGACCGATGCCACCTTGGTGAGCGCGCCTGTGGTCTTGTCCACACTCAGCAGCACCAATGGGGTGGTGCCCACATTCAGGGTGAGGTTGCTGATCACGAGGTTGCCAGCGTGGTCGGTCTGCACATCGTTGCAAGGATAGTAAGGCACGGTGGCTTCGTAGCCCAGCGGCATACGCTTGATGCGTTCGCCTGTGTCGGCACTATAGAGATAGAGGTAAGCAGGAGCTGTGGTCGATGCGCTCTCACGGCCCGACACATAGATGGTGTCGCCCACCACCGCGAAGCCACGGTTGAGTTGGCCCTTGTTCTCGAAGGTGATATTGCCATATTCGCTCTTCACCGAGCGCACCCACTTGTTGGTGAGTCGGTAGCCATTCACGGCATCGTAAGCGTTGGCGTCGATGTCTTGCTTCATCACATAGCCCGGCTCAAGTTCGCCGATTGGCACCTTAGTGACGGTGAAGCGGCGCACTTCCGAAGCCTTGTCGGAATAGTATTTGCGTGAGCTCACCACGCGCCAGTAGAACGTGCCCTTGCCAAGCACCGACACCACACAATTTGCCGAAAGCTGATTGCCGGCGGTGGCAAAGTCGGTGGTTTCGTAAGCCACATGGGCGAAGTCGGCGGTTTTCGACACTTGCAGTTTGAAACTGTGGGCGGTGACTGGGGTGAACTTAAACACGAAGTCGGCGTCAAACGAAGCGCCATTGACTGGACTGACGAGCGCAACAGCCTCGGCAGGTGTGCGGACAGGAGCCTTGAAGGTGGCAGCATCGCTCCACATCACCAAGCGGTTGGGCTGGAGTGTAGCCACACGCCAGTAGTAGGTTTGACCCGAAGCAAGGTCGCCAAGGTCGATGGTGATGGTGTTGGAGGTGATTTGCTTTCGCTGAATGAGCACGTTGCCGAAGGTGGCATCGTCGGAAATCTGAAGCTTGTAGGTGGCACCATCGGCAGCCGTCCAAGCAAACTGCTGATTCCAAGTGGCTGCTGTGCCAGCGATTGGCGAAACGAGCGTCACCTTGTCGGCATATTCGGTGGCGAGGTTGTAGAACGCTGGGGCAAACTCATTGTTCCAGCCATCGACCACACACACGGCATACCAGTAGCTCGACTGGAGCGAGGCATCGAGCTTGAAACTTGGGGTGTAGGTCACGCCCACCAGATAATCGCTCTTGATACCGTCGAACGCTTGGCTCTGCGCCTCGTCGAGCGTCACGGTCAGTGGCACGGCATACACGGAATAGCGCACGAGTTTCTTGTTCACGCCCGTCCACGAGAGGGTGCCACCGCTGTAGGCGAGGTTGGCAGGCGCATCGTAGTTGGTCTTGCTGTGCCAAGGCATGGCAGGCTCCAGCGCCTTGTGTGTAAAGAGCGTTTGGCTCAGATAGTCGGCAAATCCCTTGCAAGTGGGGCCGTCGATATATTTCGCCGAATAGAAATTCACGCCAGGGGCGTTTTGGCGGTTATATTGGCGGCTATAACGAATTTGTTGCAAGATCTCGTCCCAGTCGGCTTTGGTGTTGGTCTCTGCCATGAAATAGATGTTGTGGCTCGCATAGTGGTGACGGCCGAAATGCTCGGCGATGTAGCTCCACCAGTTGGTGAGCGGACCGAATGGGTTGGTGGTGTGGTTGGTTTTCCAATAGAGCTGTGGCGAGATATAGTCGATGGTGCCTTCTTCGAGCCACGCCAAAGGGTCGCTGTAGATGGTGGTGTACTGCCAGTCGCTGGCGCGGCAATATTCATCCACAGGCACCACACCATGCTTGGTGGCAGATGTGGAACGCTGACCAGCCACGCCGGCAGGACCGATCGAGAATTTCACATAAGGCTTGGTGGCTTGCACCATGTCCCACATGTCCTTCACCATCTGGTTCACGTTGGCGCGTCGCCAGTCGCCGATGCTCATGCCCGAATTGCTTTGGGTGTAGAGCTGATAGTCGGGAGCAGAGCTGTCTTCGGGAGTGCCGCCGCCTGGGTAGAAATAGTCGTCGAAGATGATGCCGTCGATGTCGTAGTTCTGAATCATTTCCTTGCACACCTTCAGCAAGTGGTCGCGCGAGGCTTTCAGCGCAGGGTTGAACACGATGCGGTTGCCCACCTGCATGAGTATGCCCGAATTTTTCAACTGCTTGTCGATGGCGGTGTTGCAGTCGTTGCCGCTGCTATTGCTGAAGCGATAGGGATTCACCCACGCATTGATTTCCAAACCGCGCTTGTGACACTCCTCAACGGCAAACGCCAGAGGGTCCCAACCGGGGTCTTGACCACGAGTGCCCGTAAGATAACTCGACCATGGCTCGTAACTCGATTTGTAGAGTGCATCAGCCATAGGGCGCACTTGCAGGCACACCGAGTTCATGTTGGCTTTCACAAAGCCGTCGAGCAAGTCGGTGAGTTGCTTTTTCTGTTTGTTGATGGTGGCGGTGCCAGTGCCACGGGTTTGTGGCCAGTCGATGTTGCTGACTGTGGCAATCCATACCGTTCGCATTTCGCGTTTTTGTGCCTCTTGCGCCCACAGCGTCAGAGCCACAAAAGCCGTAAAGGCTAAAGCGAGTAGTCTTCTTGTCATAATTCTGTATTAAAAGGTTTTAATAGTAGTATTGTAATTTCACTACAAAGATAATGCAAAATTTAGAAGTTAGAAATTAGAGGATAGATTTTCGATTCTTCGAGATTTCGAATTTTCGAATTTTCGAGATTTCGACTCGTTGACTCGTTGACCTATTGACTCGTTGACTCAAAAAAAAAGAACTTTTTTCATCTTTGATGCAACCTTTTGGGGTATCTTTGTCGTCTAATACATGAACGCCAGCTGAAAGGCGGCTAAAAACGAATATTTTTACACGAACAATTAAAATTCGCTCAATATGAAAAAAATTCTATTAATTCTGGTGCTGACGCTCGCAGCGGCACTGCCATCGCAAGCCAGAAAGGCTAACATCAATCGCTCTGGCGATACCACCACCATTGTGATGAATGGCGACACCGTTAGGGTAACCGACGGTGAAGTGAAAAAAACTATCAGTAAGGCTATCAACGACACGCTTTGGAGTGAAAAGGCTGAAACTGCCAACGACGACGAAACCTACAACTACATGGCTTTAGACAACGACGCAAGGCTTAAAGAGACGAGCATGTGGAGTTCTACAGTAAAACAAATTTCGATTTCTATGTGCTTTTGCATCATGGTTGTGGTGTTTTTGAGCCTTTTGTTCTACCTGCTGCACCGCCGCGCAAAATATAGAGTGATAGAGAAGGCTATCGAAAACAATTATCCTCTGCCACCATCACTGGGCGGAGCTCCCACTTACAAGCAGGCACCACAACGCCCCGACGCTTGGCGAAACTACGCTCCACAGCAGCAACCACAGCCGCAGCCTCAAAGACCTCAACAGCCTCAACCACAAGCGCAAGCGCAACAGCAACCACAGCAGCCACCCTACCAGCAAGGCATGAACGCGCCTATGCAGCCCAATATGCCTTACCGCGTGAATTACATGGCGTATAAGAAAAGTTTTGTGCTGGTGTGCGTTGGATTTATGATGGCCATGTTCTTCGATTCGGCTGGAGCATCGCCTATGGTATTCCTTTCGTTTATTATAGTGCTTCTGGGCTTGGGCAAGGGCTTCGTCATCTACAAGGAACAAAAGCAAGACCAAGACTACTGGCAATGGCAAATGCAACAGCAGCAACAGCAGCAACCTTACGCTCCACAGCAGCAACCTCAGCCACAAGCGCCACAGCAGCCTCAAGCCGAGCAAAAGCCTGCCACCGAGCAGCCTCCAGTGTTCACCCCTCCCACCGACAATAAATAATCATCAGGGAATGGATTACGCCATAGCGTAGGGACATGCCTTTGGCATGTTTCGATGGCAAGAACTTAAACATCAATCATTCCCCCACCCTACTGTAAGCAAACTATAGAGCTACACAATGCTTAGCAAACTCGAAGAAATAAAACTGGTTTCACAATGCGCTTTCGGCGACAACCGTGGCGCATTTGGCAAGCTCGTAGAGGCATATCAGCCCCAGCTGCGCAGATTTCTGCTCAACCTCACCATGGGCGACGAGAACCTCACCGACGACTTGGCACAGGAAACCTTTATCAAGGCCTACACTGGCATTCGTGCCTTTAAGGGGCTGTCGGGCTTTGGCACTTGGCTCTACCGCATTGCCTACAACGAATTCTACAGCGAGAAACGCCGCCGACACGAGGAACATATCGACCAAATTCCCGAATCTATGCAAGATGCCTCGGCACAAGCGAGCATCAGCACCGAAGCGAAAATGGACGTGAAGGCCGCTATGCGAGTGCTCAACCCGGTAGAGCGAACGGTAATCACTCTCTTCTACATCGACGACCTTCCGCTGAAAAAAATCGCCACAATCACACAACTGTCGGAAGGCACCATAAAATCTGCAATCCACCGTGCCAAGACGAAAATGTGTGAAGTAATCAAATATCAGCAATAAAAACATCAGCAAGACAATGAAACGAACCGACGACGACATAAAATTGGCAGAATTGCTAAAGAAAGACGGCTACCAAGCCGACGAAAACGAGTGGTTCACTCCGCGAGTGCTCAACCGTCTGCCCGAAAAGCCACGCTCCAGCAAATGGCTGAAAGTGGCTATCTACGCCGTGGTGATAGCTGGCGTGATTGGGTGCTGGCTGTGGTACCTGCACACGCGCGACGAGAGCGTGATCACCGTGCGCGACCTGCTCACGTTCGCCGGCATGATTTGCGGCACTACGGCTGTGGCATGCATCGCCATCATCGACTTCGTGAAATCAGAATAAGCCACCCAACTGGGGTGGATGGTGGCGGACGTGATATTTCGCGTTCGCCACAAATGATTATTTTTCAACATGTTACCATTTTATTGGGCGGACGTGAAGTATCACGTCCCTACCAAAACATTGGTTTTTCGCCGTTTTTTCGTCGTGAAACGGGTTCAGTGGAAAATTTGTGGGGATAAATTATGCTATGTTGCCGAATCGTCAATGGAATAAAAAACAAAAACATAAAAAACAGCCTTGGAG